>ERZ506874.11-NODE-11-length-125938-cov-20.0939_pt1 | contig 125938 bp, 85 predicted proteins | sample MGYA00512908_ERZ506874 | MGnify/ENA metagenome assembly ERZ506874 | reverse complement strand
GCTGCCCGCCCTTCCTGGTATGGCTGGCCGGCAACGGAACCGGCTGACGGAAAAACGGGGCTTCGATGGCCGGGAACCTTTGAATCCTCGAATCCTCGAACCCTCGAATCCGGGCACAATATGCAGGTGGTCATAGTTGCTTCTTGTCATGGAGCGGACTCGATGCGGGGCTTCTTGTATCCTGTCCCCGCGTTGCTGCTGCAGGAAAAACAAACTATGCTTAGCGGGGCGGCAACTGCGTCCGCAAAAAAAATCGGGAAGATCCGAAGACCTTCCCGAAAGGGCGACACGGCCGATCCGGGTACGAGGCGCGTTGTACCTGCGGATGCTGCCTTTTGCCCTTTGTTGTTCAAGGCGTTTTAATTCGGGTTATTGTCAATCGCGGGGCTCTCCTTTTGCACCTTTTTAATTTGCATTTCCCCTGTCCAACCAGTCTTACCGGATTGGACGACTATATCGAATTATAAGCCCCGGTATTCCGCCAACTCCCCTGGCGGATACTTTGGTATAAGTATGTTTTGGATGTATGTGATATGAAAATTATTCATGCATTCGGTTATTCATGCCAGTCGGTATAAAGTCCGCACCGTTTGCAGTGAAGCCGGTAAGTCCGGCGGTTTACCGCGCGGCCGCGAAGGGTCGCGTGGCGGCAACCCGGGCAGCGTAAGGTGTAGAGCAGACGTTCGTAGTGCCGGAAAAGAAAAAAGTTTATGCAGCTCAGGGCGATTGCCGCAAATCCGGTACCCGAATTTTCACCCGTGATTACCGGCAGCAGGCAACTTGCCAGAGTCAGGAAAAGAACGGTCAGCCCGAGCGTATGGATCGTTTGGTTGCGCAGGTGCCTCAGACGCCAGAGCGGCAGCGTGATGCACATGCCCGTTACGGCAGGTACGCAACTGATGACGATCAGCAGGAGATAGTTGTTCATAACAATAATCAGGATACCTGTCCCTCGGCATATTTAAGTGGAAGTTGTGGGGTGTGGAGATATAAAAAACGTGGGACAAAACTCTGATTTGCTCTCTGAGGCTCTGGAATAACCTGTGCAACCAAATACAGAATGAAGCCCACGTTGGAAACGTGAGCGTCAAACTTCATTCCTCGGTTGCTCTTAAAATTTTCCAGATTTTCAGAAAGCAAGGTACAAAGCTAACGCTTTTTATATGTATTTGCCGGCGCTTTTAGTGCGTGGACGGCATGAACAGTTCTTATCGAAGGGGTAAAATACGCGCGTTAATTTCTCATAGGCTTTGGAATTTGGGATTGCACATACAAATATACGAAAAACATCCGGGATTAGCGGGTGTTTTTGCAGTTAATATCGGCATATGCCCCGAAAATCCCCGGGCGGGCGGTTTTTGCATGCCCGGGTTATTTGAAATCCCCGGGATGGAGGGCTTTGTATTCTTCCAGCGAAAGGGGCCGGCGTCCCTGTGATCGGCGCAGTTTGTCGCCTATGACGTGGGCGGCGGCGCGGAGCGTGCGTCCCAGTTCCGTCACGAATCCGCGGGGAGGGAAGAGTGTGCAGACCATTTCACGATCCCATTTCCTGAGGAAGAACTTGCTGTAATATTCGTCCGTGGGATTTATCAGGAAGTCTATGCCGTCTTTCCACTCGTAGCGCACGTGCATCAGTTCCCCTTCGGAGAAGGGCAGCAGTTTGTAGGGGAGCGACTGGTAGGGCAGGTAGTTCAGGAACAGTTCTCCGTAATCGTTGGCATAGTTGCCGGGTACGCGCTGTTTGTCGTAGAGAACCAGTTTGTCGCCGATGTTGAGCACAACCCACCGGTGCGATTTTTTTGGGAAAAGCCATTCTCCGAGCAGGCTCGGGGTTTCGATGTAGCCGGCTTTGCCGACCCGCGTTACTTCGCGCAGGAACTGTGCCGGGTCGTCGCTGTGTTCGAGCACCTGGTTGCAGATTACGTAGTCGAATTCCTTGTCTGCAAAAGGCAGGGCTTCGGCCGCTGCGTTGACCAGCTGCTGGTGGGGGAATATACGCAGGCCGCCGCAGCGGTGGGTGTCGTCGCCGAGGAATTTCTCCACGAGGACGTTCGCTCGGAAAGAGGGACGATTGCCGGGGCCTACCTCGAGTACCTGGTCTCGTCTTTTGATGTGCAGATCCTGCCTGCTTTTGGGGGTGCTGACTTTCATGGGCGGACGCGTATTGTCGCAAATATAGGAAATTATTTTTATTTGTCCCTGAACATGCGTTTTACATCTTTCCACTCTCCGTCGTTGGGCGCAGGCTCGATGCCCAGCAGCCTGCACAGGATGAGGTACATGTTCTGGTTCTGGAACGAGCCCTGCCGGTAGCCCTTGCGGAACGCGGGTCCCGAGGCGTAGAAGACCATGTGCATGTCGCGATCCCGGTTGTCGAAGCCGTGCGTGCCGCGTTTGCGTACGGGGCGTGCTTCGGCCGCGTAGTCGAGCGTCCATCCGGTCTCGGGGATGACGATGATGTTCGTCAGGCGGGTGGGGTGGGTGCCGTAATGAAAACGCCGGGGCATCTGCTCGCGCCGCCATGCCTTCATGTGCCCCGTCCTGCGGAGTATCCTGAGCGCCGTGTCGGCGTACTCCTCTTTCACCTCCAGCCCGAACGGGGTGCCCGGCACGGTACGTATGAGCTGCGTAGTGTCGAGCAGCGGCATGAGGTTGATGTAGCGCTCCGGCGAAAGCGCGGCCATGCCATGGTCGGCCGTGACGATGAAATTGATACGCTCGAAGACGGGCGAACGCCGGATCTCACGGAAAAAATAACGGAGGACGGAGTCGATGTGTTCGGCCTGGGCGACTGCCTGGGGCGACTCGGGGCCGTAGGTGTGCATCGTGGCGTCGGGTTCCTCGAAATACCACATCACCAGCTCCGGGATCTCGGCTTCGGGGCGCGTCATGGCGTCGATCACCCAGTCGGCGCGTTCGTAGTAGGTCGGTTTCGACGAATAGGGAGTCCAGACGGTTGCCTGGCGTCCGTCGATCGGGACTTCGCTGCCCGGCCACATGAAGATGTTGGCCGTGAGGCCCTGTCTTTCCGCCGTGTTCCAGATCGGTTCGCCGCTCCAGAACCCCGGCAGCCGGACATCCTCCGCGTCGAACACGGAGAGCTTGCGCCCGGCCTCCCGGTCGTAGAAGTTATTGTTCACGACCCCGTGGTGGTCGGGATGCAGCCCCGTTGCCATGGCGTAGTGGCTCGGGAAGGTATTGGAGGGGTAGACCGGATAAATTTCTGCATAGGTTCCCGCCCGGGCGAGCGAGTCGAGTGTCGGCGTATGGCTGCGGCCGGCGAGATCCCAGCGGAAGGCGTCCATCGAAAGGATTACGACGTTATTGTTTTCCGTCGGGTGTTGCGCTGACATGGGCCTTGCGGGACGCGGCGCAGCCTGTCAGGAGGATGAGCAGCAGGAAAAACGTATATTTTTTCATGTGCGGGCGTTTTTGTTTGAGTAAAGATACAAAAAAAGCGCCCACTATTGCAGTGGGCGCCTCGCGGATGTGAAAAAAATTACTTTTTCATGTAACCTTTCACATAGTGGTGGTGCGGGCCGAAACGCTCGAAGGCGGCACGGTCGAGTTCCTCCTGTGCCGACGGGTCGGCTACGGAGATGATCAGGCGGGCGCGCTCCTGCAGCGTCTTGCCGTAGAGGTCTACGGCCCCGTGCTCGGTTACGAACCAGTGGATGTGATTGCGCGTCGTGACGACGCCTGCACCGGGCGACAGTACGGGGGCGATCTTCGAGATGCCCTTGTTGGTCACCGAAGGCATGGCGATGATGGCCTTGCCACCCTTCGACAGCGATGCGCCGTATACGAAGTCGATCTGGCCGCCGACACCCGAATAGAACTTCGTGCCCAGCGAGTCGGCGCATACCTGGCCGGTAATGTCGACCTGCAGCGCCGAATTGATGGCCGTCACGCGGTCGTTTTTCGAAATGATATAGGGGTCGTTCGTGTAGCCCACGTCCATCATCAGCACGGCGGGGTTGTCGTCGATGAAGTCGTAGACGCGCTGCGAACCCATCAGGAACGTCGATACCATCTTACCCTTGTCGATGTTCTTGGCTTCGCCGTTGATGACGCCGCTCTCCACGAGCGGGAGTACGCCGTCGGCGAACATTTCGGTGTGGATACCCAGGTTCTTGTGGTTGCCCAGCTGCGCCAGTACGGCGTTCGGGATGGCGCCGATGCCCATCTGGAGCGTCGCACCGTCCTCGATCAGGGCGGCGCAGTGTTTGCCTATGGCTTCTTCGGTGGCGTTCGGCTGCGTGAAGTGCGCCTCCATCAGCGGTTTGTCATCCTGTACGAAGATGTCGATCTTCGACGAGTGGATCATGGCCTGCCCGAATGCGCGGGGGACATATTTATTTACGACGGCGATCACGTGCTCGGCGGTCTCCACGGCGGCCAGCGTTGCGTCGACCGACGTGCCGAGCGATACGAAGCCGTGCTTGTCGGGCGTCGACACCTGGATCATCGCCACATTGCAGGGTACTGCGCCGCAGCGGTAGAGGCGCTGCGTCTCGCTCAGGAAAATCGGAATATAGTCGGCATAGCCGCTTTGGGTGACTTTGCGGACGTTGCCGCCCACGAAGAACGAATCGAGCTGGAATACGCCTTCGAATTTCTCGTCGGCATAGGGTGCCGGCCCTTCGGTGTGCAGGTGGTGGATGTGAACATCCTTCAGTTCGCCGGCCTCGCCGCGTGCGCACATGGCGTTGATCAGGCACTGGGGTGCCGAAGCCACGGAACTCAGGTGGATGTGGTCGCCCGATTTGATAACCTTGACGGCCTCTTCGGCGGTCGTAAATTTGATCTGGGTAGTCATTTTTACTTTAAGTTTGTATTTTGGTTTTGGTTTGCGGTTTCTTTCGCCGATTTTTCACGGACAAAGTTCCTGATGGCCTTGTCCGTGTAAGTCCAGAAAATCGGTACGTTGCGCATCGTGATGATGTTCAGCGTATTCAGAGCAAGGCCCATGCTGATGTCCACGCGGTCGAGGGCGTCGACGCCCGGGGCGATGTTGTAGAACATGACGACGACATGTTCGGGTTGTCCCCCGCGCATCGTGTAGACCCGTCCGTAGTGGTCGGACGAAGGGTAGGCCACGCCTTTGGCAAAGGCGGACGTGCCGTTGCGCTCGCCGCCCATATAGAGGCGGAAGCCGCCGTACAGGGGCGTGATGTCGAAATGCAGCATCACGGTGCCCGTGATGTTGTCCCCGGCGCAGATGACGTTCGAAATGCGGAAGTCGTTTACGAACGAGGGGGTGCTGATCTCCGAGGGCTGGTGCCCGCGGGCGAATTTCTCGACGGCTTCATTGCGCAGGGATTCGAAATGCCGCGCTTCCCGGCGGAGTTTTTTCTTCTGGGCCTTTTGCAGCGCCTTCTGTTCCTTTGCGGTGCTACCCTCCCCGGGTTGCTTGGCCGATGCCGCTCCGCACAGCGTGCAGAGCGACAACAGCAAAACGGTCAGACGTTTCAGCATGGCGTTGCTATTTGCGTTTCACCTCGACCTGTTCGTATCCCTCGACGATGTCGCCGACACGGATATCGTTGAACGATTCGATGTTCAGGCCGCAGTCCTGGCCGGCCGTAACCTCCTTGACGTCGTCCTTGAAGCGCTTGAGCGAACCCAGCTTGCCGGTGTAGATCACGATGCCGTCGCGGATGACGCGGATCGGGGTGTTGCGCTGGAGCTTGCCTTCGCGGACGATACAGCCGGCCACGGTGCCGACCTTCGATATCTTGAAGATCTCCAGTACCTCGACCGAAGCGACGATCTCCTCCTTCATCACGGGCTCGAGCATGCCCTCGATGGCATCCTTGATGTCGTTGATCGCGTCGTAGATGATCGAGTAGAGGCGGATTTCGATCTCCTCCTTCTCGGCCAGCTTGCGCGCCGAGGCCGACGGGCGTACCTGGAAGCCGACGATGATGGCGTTCGAAGCGGCGGCCAGCAGCACGTCCGACTCCGAGATCTGTCCCACGGCGGCGTGGATGACGTTGACCTGCACGGTCTCCTTCGAGAGCTTGATGAGCGAGCCCGACATGGCCTCGATCGAGCCGTCCACGTCGCCCTTGACGATGATGTTGAGCTCCTTGAACGATCCGATGGCGATACGGCGGCCGATTTCGTCGAGCGTCACGTGCTTCTGGGTCATGATGCCCTGCATGCGCTGCAACTGCTCGCGTTTGTTGGCGATTTCGCGTGCCGAGCGGTCGTCCTCCATCACGTTGAACGTATCGCCGGCCTGCGGTGCGCCGTTCAGTCCCAGCACCTGTACCGGCGTCGAGGGGCCGGCGGAATCGACCTTCTTGCCGTTCTCGTTGAACATGGCCTTCACGCGGCCCGTGTAGGTGCCCGACAGGATCACGTCGCCCACGTGGAGCGTACCGCTCTGCACGAGGATCGTCGAGACGTACCCGCGGCCCTTGTCGAGCGTCGATTCGATGACCGTGCCCTGCGCCTTCTTGTTGGAGTTGGCCTTCAGGTCGAGCATCTCGGCTTCGAGCAGCACCTTTTCGAGTAGTTTGTCGAGGTTAAGGCCCTTCTTGGCCGAAACCTCCTGATCCTGGTATTTACCGCCCCACGACTCCACGAGGTAGTTCATCTGCGAGAGCTGCTCCTTGATGTGGTCGGGGTTGGCGTTGGGCTTGTCGATCTTGTTGATGGCGAAGACCATCGGCACGCCTGCGGCCTGCGCATGGTTGATGGCCTCGATCGTCTGCGGCATGACGCTGTCGTCGGCCGCCACGATGATGATCGCAACGTCCGTTACGGCGGCACCGCGGGCACGCATGGCCGTGAAGGCTTCGTGGCCCGGCGTATCGAGGAACGTGATCTTCTGGCCGTTGAGCTCGACGCTGTACGCACCGATATGCTGCGTGATACCTCCGGCCTCGCCTTCGATGACGTTGGTTTTGCGGATGTTGTCCAGCAGGGAGGTCTTACCGTGGTCGACGTGTCCCATGACCGTGACGATCGGGGGGCGCGGCACGAGGTCTTCCTCCTTGTCTTCGCCCTCGTCGTTGATGGCCTCCTGAATCTCGACCGAAACGAATTCGACCTTGTAGCCGAACTCCTCGGCGACCACGACGAGCGCTTCGGCGTCGAGGCGCTGGTTGATGGACACCATCAGTCCCAGGTTCATGCAGGCCGTGATGACCTGCGTGGGCGACACGTTCATCATCGTCGCCAGCTCGCTCACGGTCACGAATTCCGTGACTTTGAGGGTCGAGCGTTCCTGTTCCTCGCGTTCGAACTCTTCGTTCATACGCTCGGCCACGGCGTCGCGTTTATCCTTGCGGTATTTGGAACTCTTGCTTTTGGCACCCTTGGCCGTCAGGCGTGCCAGGGTGTCCTTTACCTGCTTCGAAACCTCCTCGTCGCTCACTTCGGGGCGTACGATCGGCTTGGGTGCGGCCTTGCCTTTGTTCTTGTTGCGGCGGCCTTCGCCCGGTTTGGGCTGGTTCTGACCCTGGGCGCCGGGACGGTTTTGTCCGCCCTGCCCGGGGCGGTTCTGGCCTCCCTGGCCCCCTTGTCCGCCCTGCTTGTTGCCGCCGCCCTGCGCATTGCCCTTCGGGGCTTTGCTGACGTCGACCTTTTCCTTTTGCAGGCGCTTGCGCTTGTGCTTGCCGCCGGCCACGAATCCCGACACGTCCATCGTGCCGAGTACCTGCGGCCCGGTAAGGGTCACGGTCTCCGGACGGAAGATGTTGTCTTTGGGAGCGGCCGGTTCCGGCGCGGGTGCCGGGGCTTCTGCGGGCTTGGCGTCCGGTTGCCCGGGAGCCTGCGCTGCGGGTGCCGGCGTGGCCGGTGCGGCGGGTTTCGCAGGTTCAGCGGGCGCAGCCTGGGCAGTCTGAGCAGCAGGCGCCGCAGGCATCGGCGTTGCGGGTGCGGCGGGGCTTGCCTGCGACGGCCGGGCTTCCGGGCTTGCAGGCATGGCCGGTGCGGGCTGTGCGGCAGCCTTGGGCGCCTGGGCAGGTGCCGGTGCTGCGGGGGCCGCAGGATGCTGTGCGGCGGGTTTTTCCGCTTCCGCCTTCGGGGCGGGTGCCGGCGCAGCCTTGGGTTTGGGCGACAGGTCGATCTTGCCGAGGAACTTCGGCTGCTGGATTTCGTCCTTGACGCTGATTACGTTGCTTTTGATGACCACCTCTTTTTCCTCCTCGCGCTCCTGCTTCTTAGCCTCTTCGAGGGTGATGGTCGTCTGCTTCAGGGAGATGCGCTCGCGGATCGACTCGCGTGCATTGCCTGCGGCGCGGTTCGCCCCGAACTCCTTCTCCAGAACGGCATAGGTCTCCGCGTCGACCAGCGTATTGGGCGACCCGTCGCTCTTGATGCCCTTCTTCTGCAGGAAGTCCGTGATGGTATTCAGTCCCACCTTGAACTCCTTTGCAACCTGAATGAGCCTTAATTTTCTTTCGTTACCCATATCTTGTGTTTTCCTTTCTTGCTTATGTTACTCTTCAAATTCGGCCTTCAGGATTTCGACGACCTTCTGTGCCTGTTCCAGCTCCAGGTCGGCACGCGCGGCGATCTCCTCTACGGGCAGCTCCAGCACGCTCTTGGCCGTGTCGCAGCCGACGTTCTTCAGGGCGTCGATGATCCATCCGTCGATCTCGTCGGCGAATTCGGTGAGGGCCACGTCCTCTTCTTCGACCTCGCGGTATACGTCGATGTCATACCCCGTGAGCATCTTCGAGAGGCGGATGTTCAGGCCGCCCTTGCCGATGGCCAGCGACACCTGGTCGGGCTTGAGGTAGACCGAAGCGGTCATCTTCTCCTCGTCGATGGTGATGCTCGAAATCTTGGCGGGGTTCAGCGCGCGCTGGATCATCAGCGACGGGTTGGCCGTGTAGTTCACCACGTCGATGTTCTCGTTGCGCAGCTCCTTGACGATCGAGTAGATGCGCGAACCCTTCATGCCGACGCATGCGCCTACCGGGTCGATGCGCTCGTCGTAGGACTCCACGGCGACTTTGGCGCGTTCGCCCGGGATGCGGACGATCTTCTTGATGGTGATCAGCCCGTCGAAGATCTCGGGAACCTCCTGTTCGAAGAGGCGTTCGAGGAACTGGTTGGCCGTGCGCGAAAGGATGATACGCGGCTGGTTATTGTTCATCTCGACCGACTTGACGATAGCCTTGATGGTGTCCCCCTTGCGGTAGAAGTCGTTGGGAATCTGCTCCGCCTTGGGCAGGATCAGCTCGTTCTCCTCGTCGTCGAGGATCAGCACCTCCTTTTTCCACACCTGGTAAACTTCGCCGGTGACAATCTCGCCGACCTTCTCCGAATATTTCTCGTAGAGGCTGGCCTTCTCCAGGTCGAGGATGCGCGATGCCAGGTTCTGGCGCAGCGACAACACGGCGCGGCGGCCGAACGAGGCGAGTTTGATCTCGTCGGCATATTCGTCGCCGATCTCGTAGGTCGGGTCGATGGCCTTGACCTCCGACACGGCGATCTGCGTATTGGGATTCTCGACGGCGCCGTCCTCGACGACGGTGCGGTTACGCCAGATTTCCAGGTCGCCCTTCTCGGGGTTGATGATGACGTCGAAATTCTCGTCCGTCTCGTACTGTTTCTGCAGTGCGTGGCGGAAAACGTCCTCCAGCACACCGATCATCGTGCTCTTGTCGATGTTCTTCAGCTCTTTGAACTCGGCAAAGTTGCTGATAAGATTGAGATTGTCCATTGTGTCGTTTATCTTGTTTTCAGTTTATGCTTGTTTTTGCCTGCGGTTCCCCGCAGTTTGTCCGGGGTTGTCCGGCGCGAGTGCCTATTTGAAATCCAGCCACTCCCGCGCGGACTTGATTTCGCCGAACCCGTAGCGGCGCGTCACCGTCACCAGTTGCTTGCGTTTCTTGCCTTCGACGGCCTGCTTCTCCTCGTAGGAGAGGGTGATGCCCTGGTCGTCGGCCGCGTCGAGTTTCGCCAGCACCTTGATGCCCGAGGTGAGCAGCACCTCGACCGTGTTGCCGACCAGCTTGCGGTACTGGCGCAGGCTTTTGAGCTCCGACCCGATGCCGGCCGAAGCCACCGTCAGCGAGAAATCCTCCTCGTCGCGATCCAATTCCTCCTCGATCGAGCGGCTGAGCCTGACGCAGGCGTCGATGGCCACCGAGGTGTCGCTGTCGATGAGCAGCTCGATGTCGTTGCCGGGCGTGCAGGTGCATCCCACGACGAACATGTCCGTCCCCTGCAGGTTGCGCTCCGCCGCCTCGATTATCTTTTTTGTGTCGATCATAGCTGAATACCGGTCGTGAATATGTATAAAATAAGGGGACTCCCCGTCCCCTTACCACTTGCTTTGTCTTTCGACATTGCAAATATAGTGAAAATTTCTAATATACCAATATTTATACGGAAATTTTACTCCTCTTTCGATACGCTTTCGTAGGGCTTGATGATGCCGCGCTTCGATTCGCGGATGAACCTCACCAGCTCGTCGCGCTCCTTGCTTTGGGGTACCTGCTTCTCGACCTCCTCGCAACCCGACATGTAGTTCAGACCGCTCTGGAAGAGGATGCGGCAGGCGTCGTGGATCTCGCCGATGCGCTCGGGGGTGAAGCCGCGGCGCGAGAGTCCGATCTTGTTGATACCCGCGAAGCGCATCGTGTCGTTGCGTACGATGACGAACGGAGGGGCGTCCTGCCCCAGCAGCGCCCCGCCCTGGATCATGGCGTGGTCGCCGATGCGCGTCCACTGGTGTATGGCGGCATGGCCGCCGATCACCACCCAGTCGCCGATCTCGACCTCGCCGGCCAGCGACACGCGGTTGGCGATGACGCAGTTGCTGCCGACCACGTCGTCGTGGGCGATGTGGACGTAGGCCATGAGCAGGTTGTGGTCGCCCACGACCGTCTTGCCGCGCGATGCCGTGCCGCGGCTGATGGTCACATACTCGCGGATGTCGTTGTAGTCGCCGATCTCGGCCGTCGTGACCTCGCCTGCGAATTTCAGATCCTGCGGCAGGCAGGAGACGGAGGCTGCGGTATGTATCCTGCATCCTTTGCCGATGCGCGCCCCGTCGTGGATCACGGCGCCGGGCCCGATCCAGCAGTCGTCGCCGATCACGACGTCGCCGGCAATATAGGCGAACGGTTCCACCGTAACATTGTTCCCGATTTTGGCGTCGGGATGGATGTATGCCAGATTGCTGATCATCGCTTACTTGTTGTTTTTGTTTTTAACGACCTGGGCCATCAGGACGGCTTCGCATGCGAGGGTTTCGCCTACGAAGGCCTTCGCCTCCACGACGGCCACGCCGCGGCGGATAGGCTCCATGAGGTGGATTTCGAACTGGAGCGTGTCTCCGGGGACGACCTTGCGCTTGAATTTCACGCCGTCGATCTTCATGAAATAGGTCGAGTAGTTCTCCGGATCGGGCACGTCGCCCAGCACCAGGATGCCGCTGCACTGCGCCATCGCTTCGACGATCAGCACGCCCGGCATGACGGGCTCTTCGGGGAAATGCCCCACGAAGAAGGGTTCGTTCATCGTGACGTTCTTGATACCGGCCACGTCCGTCGCGTCGCGGTGGAAGATGCGGTCTACCAGCAGGAACGGCGGGCGGTGGGGCAGCATGTGGCGGATGTCGTTGATGTCGTGGAGCGGCGGCTTGCGGCAGTCGTACTGGAAACGGGGTTTCTCGCCGGCTTTGCGGATGGTGTGCTTGAGTTGCTTCATGAACTCGGTGTTGGCGAAATGCCCGGGGCGGGTGGCCCAGACGCGGCCCTTGATGCGGACGCCCAGCAGTGCGAAGTCGCCCAGCAGGTCGAGCAGCTTGTGGCGCGCCAGTTCGTTGTTGCAGCGCAGTTCGAGGTTATTGAGGTAGCCCGCCTTGATCTCGATGTCGGGCTTGTCGAAGATCTTTTTCAGGTGCTCCAGCTGGTCGGCTGGGACGGGGTTTTCGACCACGACGATGGCGTTGTCCAGGTCGCCGCCCTTGATGAGGTTCATCTTGATGAGCGGCTCCAGTTCGTGCAGGAAGACGAATGTGCGGCAGGGCGAGATTTTCTCGGCGTAGTTGTCGCCCGGGTTGAAAGTGGCGTACTGGTTGCCGATGACCTTCGAGTTGTAGTCCACGTGTACCGAGACGGAAAACTCGTCGTCGGGGTAGAGGATGATGGCCACGCCCTTCTCGGGGATCGTATAGACCATCTTTTCGGTCACGTGGTAGAATTTGCGTTCGGCGTCCTGGTCGACGACGCCCGCTTCGGTGATGGCCTTGGCATAGGCGCAGGCCGAACCGTCCATGATGGGGGTCTCGGGGGCGTCGATGTCGATGACGGCGTTGTCCACGCCCAGCGTCCAGAGCGCCGACATGATGTGTTCGATGGTGCTTACGCGGTGGCCGCCCGATTCGATGGTCGTGCCGCGCGAAGTGTCTACGACGTAGTCGCAGAGTGCGGGGATTATGGGTTGCCCTTCGATGTCGGTGCGGCGGAATACGATCCCCGTGTCGACTTCGGCGGGATTGACGGTCATGGTTACCTTGACGCCCGTATGGAGGCCCTTGCCGGAGAATGAGATCGGGGCCTTCAGCGTTTGTTGTTTTGTTGACATAAGCAGTGTTTCCGATTATTTACGCGCAAAGATAAAAATTTTTTCTTAATAAAAAGTACGTATGCGGTTATTATAAAAAGTAAGGGTTTATAGCGACATCGCCGCGGGCGGGGGTGGATATTTCGGAAAAAAACAGTATTTTTGTGCGGAAAAAACAGGAAACACGCCATGCCGACGCCGGAACCGGAAAAACGAGTCAAACGCCCCCGCCTGCGCCTGCCTTTCGAGAAACGGAAGCAGGATGCTGGTTCGTGGACGTACGACCACCGCATCGGGTTGTGCGTGACGCTCATCGCTTACCTGGTGCTGATGATCGCCTTCGTTTCGTCGAAGATCGTCGTCGGCCGCAAGCCCCATACCCAGGGGATGTATATCGACCTGCAGACGCTGGCCGAGCTGGAACAGGAGCGCGACAGGCTGGAACGGCTGGCGCGCGAACGGCAGGAGAAAGACCCGATCGACTGGCGGAGCATCCAGAACCAGGTTTCGAACGAAAACGCGCTGAACGAAAAGCTCAGGGACGACCGCGGTACCAATGCCGCGGCGCTCAACGATGCCGCAGCTGCGGCCGAGGAGCGCATGCGTGCCAACCGCGAGGCTTACGAACAGGGGCTCGCCGAGGAGCGCGCCATCCGTCAGCGCCGCGGCGCCGGGGAGGATTCCGAGCACCAGGATCGCAAGGTCAAGGGGCGCGTCACGGTTTCCTTTTCGCTGACCGACCCGGTGCGGACGTCCCGCTACCTGGCCGTCCCGGCCTACAAATGCGAAGGCGGCGGCGAAGTGGTGGTCGAGATTACGGTCAACCGTGCGGGCGACGTGACGAACGCCCGGGTGGTCGAAGGCGGGGACGAGTGCATGCGCTCTTCGGCGCTCGGTTCGGCCCGCAGGTCGCGTTTCAACATCGACGACTCCGCCCCGGCGCGCCAGCAAGGGACGATTACGTATATTTTTATCCCCCAATAAGTTCTTTTTGCCCCGCAGAGGCGTGATGTTTGCCGGATTTTTTTTATCTTTGTTGCCGATCGAAATTCAGGCATGCGTAAAATCGCGATCATACTGTCGGGCTTGCTGTGTTGCCTGTTCTACGAAACGGGCGGCAGGGGGATTCCTGCGTCCGTTGCGGAGCATGCCGCCGTCACGATTTCGGTCGACCGCGCTTCCCACGACCAATGGCGTTGCGAGCGCGAGTACAATGCCGACCTGAATTTGCCCCGCGTGGCGGGGGAAGTATCTCCTGCCCCGGTTGTGCCCGTTTCCCAACGCGGCGGATCCGAAACCGGCCAGAACGCCGACCGTTTTGCGGCGAACCGGTTCGAGGCGGGTGTCGTGAAAGTAACCTCGGAATTCAAATCTTCTGACCTGTCCGTCGGCCTGCATGCCGTAGACTACTACGTCTACCGCCTGCGCCGGCTCATTATTTAGCGTGTTGTATTTTACCGGTTTACAAAGGAAATACAAACGATTAATAATGAAAAAGATATGGATAGGAATAAAATTTGCGAGGCGATGTACGCCTTGCCCGGGGGCGTTGTGGTAAAACGCCGTAAGTCCCAGTTGCGCGCTGCCGTGCTGTTCATCGCCGGCGTTGCGTTGGTGGTAGTGAACAATATGTACGGGGCGGAGCTCACGAACAACATGCGTTCGGCGATCGTTTTCATCGGCGGGCTGCTGATCCTCTCGGGGATGGTCATGGCTGCGATCCAGCTCTTCGGCTCGGGGGGCGTGCCTTTCCACAAGGACAAGCATTGCTACCTCGTTTTCGAGGAGCTCTACTTCGACCGGGGCGTCCGTGCCGATGTGGTGCAGTCGGTGGAGGACGGCGCCGTAGACCGGCTGCTGGGGCTGGCACGCGCGAATGTCCCGGCGCTCACGGTGGCCCTCTACCGTACGCCCGACAACAGTTTTGCAGCCATGCAGGCGTTCGAGTACGCCGACCTGGAGTACAAGCCGCTGACCAGGCTGAACATAGTAGATAAAGCATAACGTAACATAAACGGAGAAGAATGATAGACATCAGTGGTGAAAATGTAGTATTGGTAGGCGCATTGCTGCTCTTCGTGGCGGTGATGGCCGGTAAGGTCGCGTATCGTTTCGGGGCCCCCGCGCTGTTGCTGTTCCTCGGGGTGGGCATGTTGTTCGGTTTGAATTTCATCTCGTATCGTTCGGTCGAGATGACCCAGTTCGTGGGTATGATCGCCCTGTGTATTATCCTCTTCACGGGCGGTATGGACACGAAGTTCTCGGAGATAAAACCCATCATCGGCCCGGGCGTCGTACTGGCTACGGTCGGTGTGGTCATGACGGCGTTCGTGCTGGCCGGTTTCGTGTGGCTGGTGGCTCCGTGGCTGGGGGTCGAAATACCGTTCGCGCTGGCACTGCTGCTGGCTTCCACGATGTCCTCGACCGACTCGGCGTCGGTTTTCTCCATCCTGCGAAGCAAGAAACAGGGGCTCAAGCAAAACCTGCGCCCGCTGCTGGAGCTGGAGAGCGGTTCGAACGACCCGATGGCATATATGATGACCATCTTGCTCATCAGCGTCGTGTCGAATACCTCGTCCGGCGTCGGCCTGGGTATGAGCGTAGTCTTTTTCGTGGTGCAGATGGTCGTGGGCGCCCTGTCCGGGTACCTCATCGGGCGGCTGGCCGTATGGACGATCAACCGCATCAAACTGGCCAACCATTCGCTCTACTCGGTACTCCTGCTGGCATTCATTTTCTTCTCGTTTGCCTTCACCGACCTGATCAAGGGCAACGGCTACCTGGCCGTCTACCTTTCGGGTCTGGTTATCGGCAACCATAAACTCGAACAGAAACGGCCGCTGACCGTCTTCTTCGACGGGTTCACGTGGCTCATGCAGATCGTGATGTTCCTCACGCTGGGCCTGTTCGTGAACAGCAACGAACTGCTCGAACCCCGGGTGCTGATCCTCGGCGGGCTGGTCGGGGCGTTCATGATCCTCGTGGCGCGTCCGCTGACGGTCTTCACCTGCCTGCTCCCGTTCCGCAAGTTCACGACCAAGGCGCGGCTCTACGTGTCGTGGGTCGGGTTGCGCGGCGCCGTGCCTATCCTCTTCGCCATCTATCCGCTGATGGCGCATGTGGAGAATGCCGGGCTGCTGTTCAACGTGGTTTTCCTGGGGACGATCATTTCGCTGCTGGTGCAGGGCACTACGGTGAGCGGCATGGCCAACCTTCTGGGGCTGGCCTATGAGGAGCGCGAGTCGGCCTTCAGCGTCGACATGCACCAGGACATGAAGTCGGCGCTTACGGAGGTCGAGGTCAACGAGACGATGCTCGAAAGCGGGCATACGCTCAAGGACATCACCCTCCCCGAGAATACGCTGGTGATGATGGTCTGCCGCGACGGTGAGTATTTCGTGCCGCAGGGTAAGACGGAACTCAAGCTGGGCGACAAGCTGCTGGTCATTTCCGACCGCAGCGAGGAGCTGGCAACCACCTATAAGGACATGGGCATCGACGATGTCATGAAGTTAGGGTAGGCTTCCCGCGGAGGAGGTTCCCTGTTCCGTCGGGAATTCAGGATCCGTTCCGCAAATCCCTTTCAGAGGGACAGATATGTCCGGTATCCGGTGACTTGGAGCCTGCCGGACACAGGCAGATCCCGGCGATTCGCTCGCCGGGATTTTGTTTCGCTTTGCCGGACGAAAAGCCGGACGGCGATTTGCACCGTCCGGGATTTTTTCCTATATTCGATGTGCCGTATCGGAGGGTGCCCCGATCTCCGTATCTCTATGAAAACCGAACGAATGAAAATAGGGCTGTTTGCCGCACAGCTCGTCTTGCCCGCCGTGCCGGGCCTTTATGTCATCCTGTTCTGTCCCGGGGTGTCGCTGCTTACGCCCCGGATGCTTATTCCCTCCATGCTGTGCATCAACCTGCTGGCTCTCCTCTTAGGGTGGCGCAGGCTCGGGTGGTCGCGCAACGAACGGCTCGATGCAGCCATGCTGCTGGTGATGTTCGCCCTGTTTCCCTGGCTGGAATACCGGGTGCTGCCCATCGGGGCGTTCGAGGGGAATTTGTGGGCGCAGGTCGGGTGTTACTGCGCGGGACAGGCGATCGGGTATGTCTCGGTCGTGCTGGCGCCCGACTGGTTGGGAAGGCTCAGACAGCGGCGTTATGAAGAGCGGGTCTTGTCGGCGCGGGAAAAGTTCCGATCCCGCAAGGAGGTGCTGGAACAGCGGGCCGAAGCGCAGGAGGCGCAGCGCAGGGCGAAAGAGTTGCGCAGGGCGAAGAAATAAAAACATCCCGCACATCATATGTGCGGGATGTTTGTTTTTCGGACGTGTGCCCAGGCCTTTTCCCACGGCTGGCAGTCTGCCTGCCCATCAGCCCATCGGTTCATCGGTCTGCCAGTCCGCCAACTCATCAGTCCTTCTGTCTGTCTGCCAGCCCGTCAGCTCATCGGTCTGCCAGTCCTCCGACTCATTTGCCCGTCAGCCCGTCAGCCCGTCAGTCTGCCGCTTCGCCCGCAGAGTGCCCGGAATTGCAGCCCGTTGCCGTTTTACAGGGAGCGCCGGATGTTGAGCATCCAGGGGTTCTCGATGTTGCGGATGCCTTTCTGGGAGATCAGCTGCGCCAGCGTCAGCCCCATCTGGCGGAAGTCGGTCGAGAGGGTGGTGATCCCGCCCGCGAGGATCTCCTTGAGCGGCGTGTCGTTGTACGAAATGATGCCGAATTCGCGGCCGGGCATCATCTGCTGCCGCTCGGCCTGTTTGAGCAGCGTCACCAGGTCGCGGTCGCTGACGAGGATGAACAGGTCGCCTTCGCGGATTTCGCGGTCGCGGATCGAGGCGAGGTATTCGTGCCCGAACCCGTGTTCCGCACAGAAGCGCACCAGTCCGTCGTAGCGCTCCTGCGGCTCCTTTTTTTCGTGCTGCACCATCAGCAGCCGTTCGTATTTGCGGATATGCCGCAGCCCGTGGCAGAGCGCCTCGTAGGTGTCCTTTTCGAAGTTTTGCGCCACGGACGAATACCTGCCCAGCAGTTCGGGGTGGAAGTGGTCGAGCAGGAACACCCGCCCCGAGAGGCTTTCGAGCAGCGGCCCGATGCCGGTGAACTTGCCCGGCATGATGATATAGGTGGTGTATTTGCCGTTGGCGTCGGTCACCAGCGCGTCGAAGACCCTGCGGTTGTAGTTGTGGAAATAGAGGTCTACGCTTACGCCTTTGCCGACGTGCTCCATGAACGAGTTGTAGAGGTCTTCCTTGAATTCGTTGAATTCGTTGAAGAGCAGGAAAATATTCTGTTCCGAGGGGATTCGCGCCGAGGCGATGTAGTAGCCCACGCCGGGCGTCGAGGCGATGATGCCGCGCGATTTGAGTTCGCTCAGCCCGGCGAATACCGTGTCGCGCGAGAGGTGGTAATTCTCGCGGAATTCGTTGATCGAGGGTATCCAGTCCCCCTTCTGGAGCTTCCCTTCGGCGATGCCGTCGATGACGAAGTTGACGACCTGTTTGTATTTCGATTCGTTGTTTTTCATGGCTTTGCACACGCAATGTCGTGCAAATATACGTAAAATCGGGTAATATCGGTACGAACCGGTACGAAAAATAAAAAAAATCATACCAGTTCGTACCAGTATGACGAAATTTTATTTATATTTGCCCAAAAGATCACACAGCGCAATGGAGAAAGGGATCGTTTTCAGCATCGAGGAGTTCGCCATACACGACGGGCCGGGTATCCGCACCACCGTTTTCCTGAAAGGGTGCCCGCTTCGCTGTGCCTGGTGCCACAATCCCGAGGGCATTTCCCCCGAGCCGCAGTATATGGATCGCCGCGACGGCCGCACGATGTGCGGGTACGAAATCACGTCGGGGGAGCTGGCCGATAAGCTGCTGCGCAACAGGGAAGTATACGCCATGAACCGCGGCGGCGTGACGCTCACGGGCGGCGAGCCGCTCCTGCAGGCCGCATTTGCCGCCGAAGTGCTCGCCGCGTTGCAGGCCGCGGGGGTGCATACGGCCGTCGAGACGAGCGGCTATGCCGCGCCGGATGTTTTCCGCCGGGTGGCGGGGCACGCCGATCTGGTGCTGTTCGACGTGAAACACGCCGACCCGGTGCAGCACCGCCGCTGGACGGGGGTGGACAATGCCCCCATCCTGCGCAACCTGGCATGGCTGTGCGCTTCGGGCCGGCCGTTCGTCGTCCGCATCCCGCTGATCCCCGGGGTGAACGATACGCGGGTGAACATGTTGCAGACCTGCCTGCTGATTAAGGATGCCCCGGGGCTGGAGCGGGTCGAGATCCTGCGCTACCACAAGACCGCCGGGGCGAAGTACGCCATGATCGGCCGGACGTATGCCCCCGGTTTCGATACCGGGGCGGAGCCCCGTGTCCACGACGTTTTCAGCGACTACAATCTTAAAACACTCATACAATGAATCCCAGAATCGAAAACCTGCGCGGCTATATCCTCCGCAAAGAGCACCATGTCCTGCGCCGCACCCCGGCCCGGCTCGGGCTGGACAACCTCAATATCGGGTTTGCAGCGGCCGGAATGCCGCCCGTGAGGCGCTCGGCGGAGATGCTCGCCGCCCTGATGCGTGCCGAACAGCCCGTGATCCTGCCGGGCGAGAAGATCGTATTCACCCGCACCGTTACCGAAGTGCCCGAAATCTTCACCCCGCAGGAGTGGGACGGGATCAAGGCGTCGCACTACATCCACGAGCGCGGGACGGTCTGCAACATATCGCCCGACTACGAAACCACCATCCGCCTCGGGCTCGATGCCCGGAAGGCCGAAATCGCGTCCCGCCTGGCGGACGATTCGCTCGACCAGGAACAGCGTATCTTCCTGGGGTCGGTGGCGCTCTGCATCGAGGCCGTGCAGGAGCTTACGGGGCGTTACGCCGCCCATGCCCGCGAGGCGGGGCAGGCGGATACGGCCCAAGTGCTCGAGGCCGTGCGTACGCGCGGCGCCCGGTCGCTGCGCGAGGCGCTGCAACTGCTGCGCATCCTCCATTTCGCGATCTGGGAGGCCGGCAATTACCACAATACGCTGGGGCGTTTCGACCAGTACATGTACCCCTATTTCCGCCATGACATCGACAGCGGCGTGCTGACCGAGGAGGAGGCGTTCGACCTGGTGGAAGAGTTCTTCCTCGCATGCAACAAGGACAGCGACCTCTATCCCGGTATGCAGCAGGGCGACAACGGCCAGAGCATGGTGCTGGGCGGCCGCGCCGCAAACGGCGACTACCTTTTCAACCGCCTCTCGGAGATGTGCCTGCGGGCCAGCTGCGAACTGGAGCTGATCGACCCCAAGATCAACATCCGCGTCGACGCGGATACGCCCGACGAAATCTTCTTCCTGGGGTCGCAGCTCACCCGCAAGGGGCTGGGATTCCCGCAGTACAGCAACGACCACGTGATCGTCCCGGGGCTCATGAAGAAAGGGTACTCGGAGCAGGACGCCCGCAATTATGTCGTGGCCGCCTGCTGGGAGTTCATCATCCCCAACCATGCGATGGACATCCCCAACATCGACGCCGTGTCGCTCATCGGCTGCGTGCGCGAGGTGTTGCCCGAACTGGAGCAATGCCCCGATTATGCGGCCTTCTACGGCCGTGTAGAGCGGAAGATCGCCGAAAAGGCCGACGCCATCTGCCGCAAGCACCGCAATCTCTACATCGCCCCCGCACCGATGATGTCGCTGTTGATGGACGGCACCATAGAACGGGCGCAGGACATTTCGCTCGGCTCGCGCTACAACAACTACGGTCTGCACGGCACGGGCATTGCCACGGCGGCCGACTCGCTGGCGGCGCTGCGCAAATTCTACTTCGAGGAGCGCCGTTTCGATGCCCCGACGCTGCTCTCGGCGCTGGAGGACGACTTCCGCGGCGCACCCGAATTACAACGCCTGCTGCGCCGGGAGGCTCCCAAGATGGGGCAGGACGACGACTATGCCGACTCCATCGGGCGCGACCTGCTCGCATCGTTCGCACGTGCGCTCGAAGGGCGCTGCAACGAGCGGGGCGGCATCTACCGCGCCGGCACCGGTACGGCCATGTACTATGTTTTCCATGCCGCAGGCCTCGGTGCCACGCCCGACGGCCGCAGTGCCGGGGAGATGATCCCCGCCAACTATTCGCCGAGCCTGTTCATCGACCAGCGCGGGCCCGTATCGGTCATCAAATCCTTCACCAAACCGCGTCTGGAGGATGTGGTCAACGGCGGGCCGCTGACCCTCGAGTTCGACCAGTCGGTCTTCAACAACGAGGAGAGCGTCCGCAAACTGGGCATGCTCGTCAAGACCTACATCGCCCTGGGCGGCCACCAGTTGCAGCTCAATACCGTAAGCCGCGAAAAGCTGCTCGACGCCAAGGTGCATCCCGAGCGGCACCGCAACCTGATCGTGCGCGTCTGGGGCTGGAGCGGCTATTTCGTCGAACTGGACGAATGTTACCAGAACCATGTGATCAACCGGATCGAATTCGGCCTCTGAACCGTCGTGAACCGAAACTGAAAACCAACTAATCCGACCTGATATGAAAACATCCGTTAAAGGCTTCATGTTTTATGTCGCCTTCGTCGCTTCGCTCGGCGGCCTTTTGTTCGGCTTCGACACGGCCGTGATCTCCGGTGCCGAAAAGGCGATCCAGGGCGTCTATGCGCTCTCGGACTTCGCGCACGGCTTCACGATCGCCACGGCGCTTATCGGCACCATCGTCGGCGCCCTGGTCTGCGGCGGCCCAGCCGAACGCTACGGGCGCCTGCGCTCGCTGAAGGTGATCGCGTGGCTCTACCTGATCTCGGCCGTGGGCAGTGCCGTGATCGTCAACTGGTATTCGTTCATGTTCTTCCGCTTCCTGGGCGGGCTGGCCGTCGGCGCCTCGTCGGTCGTGGGGCCGATGTATATCGCCGAGATCTCCCCGTCGCACTGGCGCGGGCGTTTCGTGGCCTTCTTCCAGTTCAACATCGTGCTGGGCATCGTCATCGCCTACCTGACCAATTACTGGATCGTGGGGATTCCCCACGACTGGCAGTGGATGCTGGGCATCGAGGCCGTCCCGGCACTGGCCTTCGGCCTGTTGCTGACGACCGTGCCCGAAAGCCCCCGCTGGCTGCTGATCCGCAGCCGTGACGCCGAGGCGCGCCGTGTACTCGAACGCACCACGCGCGAGAATGTCGAAGCCGAAATGGCCGAGATCCGCGCCTCGCTCGCCGGGGCGGGCGATACGGGCGAGCGGCTTTTCCGGAAAAAATATTTCATCCCCATCCTGCTGGCGTTCCTCATATCGACGTTCAACCAGCTCACGGGGATCAACGCCATCCTCTACTATGCGCCGCGCCTGTTCGAGATGTCGGGCGTCTTCCGCGAGGGGGCGATGATGCAGTCGATCATGATCGGCATCACCAACCTCACGTTCACCATGCTGGGCATGTTCCTCATCGACAAGGTGGGACGGAAGAAGCTCATCGGCGTAGGTGCCGTGGGGATGTTCGTCTCGCTGGTGCTCGTGGCGCGCGGGTTCTGGCTCGAACGCTTCGAAGGTTACTACATGCTTGTCTGCCTGATGGGCTACATCGCCTTTTTCGCCGTGTCGCTGGGCGCTACGATCTGGGTGGTCATTTCCGAGGTCTTCCCCAATTCGGTGCGTGCCAAGGGGCAGGTGCTGGGCAGCATGACCCACTGGGTGTGGTCGGCGCTGCTGTCGTGGTTCTTCCCCGTCTTCCTTTCGGTCGGCGGCACCTATATCTTCGGATTTTTCGCGCTTATTGCTCTCGGCAGCCTTATCTTTGCGATAAAGCTCCCCGAGACCAAGGACAAATCGCTCGAACAGATACAGAAAGAACTGGTAAAATAAAAACCCGGACATATGAACCGTTTCCTGAAAAAAATTCCCCTTGCGGCCTTGTGTGCCGCCATGGCCGCCGCCTGTGCGGGCGGCGCAACGGACGCCACGATCACGGTCGATGCGTCGAAAGTCGAGGGCAGCGTCACTCCCTGGCTTTACGGGGCCTGCATCGAAGACGTCAACCACGAGATTTACGGAGGCCTTTACGACCAGCGGATCTTCGGCGAGAGTTTCGAGGAGCCCGTGCCCAACCCCCTTTTCGACGACTGCTCGGCCTACGAAGGGGAGTGGCAGGTTGCCGGCGACGAGCTGCTCTGTGCCGCTCATGCGGGCGCCAAGCTGGTCTATGACCCGCTGGAGATGGCTGCGGGCGAGGTCGAGACCGAACTGAAATTCACCCGCGGCGGCGGTGGCGACAATGCCGGCCTGCTGGCCGGGGTTTCGGAGCCGGGCAACGGCGCCGACAATTTCCACGGCTACGAGATAAGCCTTACGGCCGACGGCCGTAAGGTCGTGCTGGGCAAGCATAAGAACAATTTCACGCCGATCGCCGATGCTGCCGTGTCGTGCGACCCCGCACAATGGAACAGGCTGGGATTCAAGACCGACGGCCGCACGTTGCAGGTTTTCCTGAACGGGGCTTGCGTGCTCCGTGCCAAGGACGACGATCCCGTGCTGGCCAGGGGCAGGGTCGCCCTGCGTACGTGGAATTCCGAGGCACGGTTCCGCAACGTGAAGGTTACGGCCGACGGTGCGTCGCGCAAACTCGTGTTCCGCACGACGCCGGCCGTGCAGGTCAGCCGGCAGTGGGACGCCTTTTCGACGGGCGGTGCCGTGGCTGCCTACCGCCACGAGGCGGGGGACGCCTATAACGGCGCCTGCTCGCAGAGCGTGGAATTCGTCTCCGGGACGGGAACCGTCGGCATCGCCAATGCCGGACTGAACCGCTGGGGCATTGCCGTGCGCAAGGGGCAGACATTCGAAGGGCGCCTCTACCTGCGCGGGTCGGGCGATGTGGTCGTGGCGTTGCAGAGTGCCGACGGCACGAAGGAATATGCCTCGCAGCGTATCACGGGCATCGGTGCGGCCTGGAAGAAATTTCCGTTCGAACTGACTGCCGCCGCAGCGGACGGGGATGCCCGCTTCGCCCTCTACCTCGACCGCCCCGGCAGGGTGCAGGCCGATCAGGTGACGCTGATGTCCACGAGCGAAGACCGCTTCCGCGGCCTGCCGATGCGTAACGACATCGGGCAGGCGATGGTCGACCAGGGGCTGACCTTCCTGCGTTACGGCGGTACGATGATCAACATTTCCGGCTACCGCTTCAAGAAGATGATCGGCGACCGCGACAAGCGGCCGCCCTACCACGGGCACTGGTACCGCTGGTCGACCAACGGCTTCGGCATCGAGGATTTCCTGCAATTCTGCGAGAAGGCGGGCTTCACGGCGGCCTTTGCGGTCAATATCGAAGAGACGCCCCAGGATATGGCCGACATGATCGAGTACCTGAACGGCCCGGTGACGTCGGAGTGGGGGCGCCGGCGTGCCGAGAACGGCCACCCCGAGCCTTACGGCGTGAAATATATCGGCATCGGCAACGAGGAGGTGCTCTTCAACGGCGACCGTGCCGACGAATACGACCACTATGTCGAGCGCTTCAACCTGCTGCACGACGCCATCAAGGGCAAAGACCCCTCGGTGAAACTGATTTCCACGGCGTGGTGGCGTGCCGATTCGCCGAGCATGGAACGGACGTTCCGTGCCCTGGACGGCAAAGCCGACTATTGGGACTACCATCCGTGGGCCGACCAGCTCGCCAGCGGCCGGGAGGTCGAGGCCGAACTGCGCCGTATGCGCGAGCTGTTCCTCAGGTGGAACCCCTCCACCACGATGAAATGCGCCATCTTCGAGGAGAACGGCAACCGCCACGACATGCAGCGCGTGCTGGGACACGTCACGCTTCAGAACGCCGTGCGCCGCATGGGCGACTTCGTGCTGACCTCCTGCGCGGCCAATGCCCTGCAACCCTACCGGCAAAACGACAACGGCTGGGATCAGGGGCAGGTTTTCTTCACCCCGTCCCAGGTGTGGGGGATGCCCCCCTATTATGCGCAGCAGATGGCTGCGGCACACCACCGTCCCCTGACGGTCGGCTGCGGGGTCGAGGGCGCCGACGGGGTGCTCGACGTGACGGCAACCCGCAGCCGCGAGGCGGGGAGCGTCGTGCTCCACATCGCCAATACGGGTGCCGAGCCGCTGCGTGTGGGCCTGCGTGTGGACGGGATGGGGAAGGTTTCCCAAGCCCGCATGGTTTCGCTCTCGGGCGACCTCGACGCGGTGAACACCCCCGAAGAGCCGCGCCGCATCGCCCCCGTCGGGCGGGAACTGCCGGCCCGGGCTGCGCAGACTGTCGACATAGCGCCCTACTCCTATACGATCGTGGTGCTGGATGAATAACCCTGAAAAACCGAAGACTATGAATCTGAAAAGAACCATGCTGGCGGCGCTCGTGGCCGCCGTGCTGATCCCCGGCGGGCTTTGGGCGCGCGGGAAAACGGGCAATGCCCGAATCAAGGTCGACATCGAACGCCAAAAGGGCGAAATCGACCGGAATATCTACGGCAACTTCGTCGAGCACCTCGGCCGCTGCATCTACGGCGGGCTTTACGAGCCCGGATCGCCCCTTTCGGACGAGAAGGGCTACCGCCGGGACGTGCTCGACGCGACGCGGGCGCTTCGCACATCGCTGGTGCGCTGGCCGGGCGGCAACTTCGTCTCGGGCTACCACTGGGAGGACGGCATCGGCCCGCAGGCCGGGCGCCCGACGCGCATCGACCTGGCATGGGGCTTCCGCGAGAGCAATGCGTTCGGCACCGATGAGTTCGTCGAGTGGTGCCGCCGTGCCGACACCGAGCCCTATTTCTGCGTGAACCTCGGCACGGGGACGATGGACGAAGCTCGCAACTGGGTCGAGTACTGCAATGTCGAGAAAGGCACCTACTGGTCCGACCTGCGCCGCCGTAACGGCTACGAGAAACCCCACAAGGTGAAATACTGGGCCCTGGGCAACGAGATGGACGGCCAGTGGCAGATGGGGCACAAGAACGCCGAGGATTACGGCAAGTTCGCCCTCGAGACGGCCAAGCTGATGAAGTGGATCGACCGGGACATCAAACTCGTCGTGGCCGGGTCGAGCGACTACAACGGCAACTGGATCGACTGGAACCGTACCGTGCTGGAGTACCTGAAGAATCACGCCGACTACATCGCCCTGCACAACTACGTCGAGAACCGGAGCAACGATTATTACAAGTTCATGGCCACGACGCGCTTCGCCGAGAAGGCTATCCGCATCACCGAGGGGCTGATCGCCGAGGCGATGACCAAGGCCGAACGCAAGGATCCGATCTACATCGCCTTCGACGAGTACAACGTATGGTACCGCGCCAAGGGCGAGGAGGGCAACGAGGAGGTCTACAACCTCGAAGATGCGCTGGTGGTATCGACTTTCCTCAACATCTTCGTCCGCAACGCCCATGTGGTCAAGATGGCCAACATGGCGCAGCTGGTCAACGTCATCGCCCCGATCTTCTCCACCAAGGAAGGTTCGTGGTACCAGACGATCTTCTACCCGTTGCAGCTCTTCGCCACGCATTGCCACGGCACGTCGCTCGACACCTTCGTCGACTGCGACACCTATGCGCTGGGCGGGGAGCGGATCCCTTACCTCGACGTATCGGCGGCCTATGATGGCGAGGCCGGCGAAGTGATCGTGAACGTCACCAACCGCCACCGGGAGCAGGCCATCACGACCGACATCCTCTGCCAGACAGGACGTTTCGACGGCAAGGCGACGGTATACGAGGTCAACGGCCCCGACATCAAGGCCGAGAACTCGATGACCCGTCAGACCGTGAAAACCGTGACCAAAGAGGCGCAGGCGCGGGGCGACCGGTTCACCTATGCCTTCCCGGCGCACTCGTTCACGCTGATCCGCATCCCCGTCGTAACCGACTGACAGCACCCTGCCCGGCGGCAGGCGCCGTCGGCCCGGGGGGCTCCCGAACCCGAATAAAATGAAACAGAACTTATTAATCGTATTTTTTATGGCAGGAATGCTTTCCGGATGCGGCTCCGCGCGGCATTCGCAGGTCTCGCGTGCCGCCTTCCGCTCCACGGTGGACGGCAAGGCGACCGACCTTTACACGTTGAGGAATGCCCGCGGGCTGGAGATGACGGTGACCAATTTCGGCGGCCGCGTCGTCGAATTATGGGTGCCCGACCGCGACGGCAATTTCGCGGACATCGTGCTGGGGCACGACAATCTCGGCGCTTACGTCGATCAAACCGGAGAGCGGTTCCTCGGCGCCACCATCGGCCGTTACGGCAACCGTATCGCCGCAGGGCGCTTTACGCTCGACGGGAAGGAGTATACGCTGCCCCTGAACGACGGCCCCAACAGCCTGCACGGCGGTGCCAAGGGCTTCGACATGGTTGTGTGGGATGTCGTCGAGGTGACGCCGCAGAAGATCGTATTGGCCTGCCTCTCGCCCGACGGCGATCAGGGATATCCCGGGAACCTGAAGGTTACGATGACCTACGAGCTGACCGACGACAACAGCTTCGTCGTCACACACGAGGCCACGACCGACCGCCGTACGGTCGTCAACCTCACGCACCACTCGTTCTTCAACCTGCACGGGGCGGGCGGGCCGCCGATCAACGACCATGAACTGATGATCGCAGCCGATTTCTTCACGCCCGTCGATTCGACGCTCATCCCCACCGGCCGCCTGATGCCCGTCGAAGGCACGCCTATGGATTTCCGCCGTCCGGCACCGATCGGGTCGCGCCTCGATGCCGATTTCGAACAGCTCCGCCACGGCCACGGCTACGACCACAATTGGGTGCTGTCGCGCAGGAGCGCCCATGACCTGGAGCTGGCGGCTACGGTCTATGAACCCGCTGCGGGGCGTTATATGGAGGTTTGGACGACCGAACCGGGCATTCAGTTCTACGGCGGTAATTTCTTCGACGGCTCCCTGGCCGGCAAGGGCGGCAAATCCTACGGCCGCCGCGCTTCGCTGGCGCTCGAGACCCAGCACTTCCCCGACAGCCCCAACCATCCCGGCTTCCCCTCGACGGTGCTCGGCCCCGGCCAGCACTACCGCCATGTCTGTGTCTACAAGTTCAGTACCCGGTAGGGTATATCCCGATCGCTGAAACACCCGGGTTCGTCTTGCGGGCCCGGGTGGCTTTTTACATGGACGAGCAGGTTGCCGTCTAAATGGTAGACATATTTGTACAGTCTGTCGCCGTGTACCGCTCGAAGCTCCGCATGTTCCCGTTCAGGCCGTGATTCAGGTCGCGTTCGACCCGGGCGGGTATAATAGAACCGCTCCGGAGGCTGTGAAAGTATCCGGAGCAGTTAAGCATACGGACTGACCGGAAAATATTTCTCCGCAAGGGGGGCTATCGAGTTGAACCGTGCGTTCATACCCTGCAATCTGGCCTGCGAGTCGTATAGGTCGACGCAGAACCTGGACTGGAGCTCTTTTCCGTTGTACCTGAATTCGTTAGTATCAGATGTTGCCAAAGAACTGTTTTTATGCTGCATGCCGTATGGCATGTAGTCGTATTCAGCTGTAACGACCCCGTTCTGGTTTACGATCGTCCTCACGCTCCCCAGATGGTCGTTCAGGAAATAGCGGGTATCGTATTCTTCACCCAGTCTGCCGATGCGTCCCATGGCAAAGGGAGCGCTCTCGAATGCGGGCTTTGCCGAGTCTAAGCTGTAACGGACGCTTCCGATATACAAGTATCCGCTTCCCCGTACGTCAGTCGAGGCGACCTTTTCGCCATTCCAAAGATAACAATAATTTGCTAAAATTTTATTCTAAAAAGTCAAAGGAATAGCCGATAAGGCTATTCCTTTGGAAAGATTTTCATAATCTACAAATTGTGTTTTGCATCAATTGTCGAAATGAAATTTAAATAGTTATTTGCATATTGTACCATTTATGTCTACGATCCCTGTTTTAACCGCCTCGTCTGGGTGATCCCTCCCGAAGGCAGCGCCCGGATTATATCCGGCTTTGTGTTGAAATGGGACGACGACACTGCGAACCAGTATTGTTACCGTTACCTGTACGATGGCCGTGGCAATATGATCGAACGCAAATTGCCCGGTTGTGAGAAGGAATCGTTCGTTTACGATAAGGGCGACAGGCTCGTATTCTCCCGCGACGGCAACCTGCAGGCCCGTAAACAGTGGCTTTACCATGTTTACGACAACCATGGGAACCTCCTGCGGCAGAATCTGCTCGACTACGATATATCCCGCGAGCAACTGCAGTCCCGCTATGAGACCCTCGTCGACAACCTGTTGCCGGTTTTGGGCGGTACGACGGATATGGATATCCCGTATGATTCCGATGGCGGGGCAACATTGTCCCGGAAATTGGCCCATTATGTTTTCGGCAATGTGGAATATTCCGAAACCGCGACGGGTTTTGTTGAAACGGCATGGACAGTCCCCGTAGATATGGCATACCGGGGCGTCGGGTTCCCCGGCACGCCGCTTCAGGATCCGAAGGGGTTGAAAACCTATGAGAAACTCGCCGTGCTGGGTGACGATGCCGGGGAACCCCGGTATGTGGAGCGCACTTATTTCTACGATTATAAAAAGAGGCTCATGCAGGTCGTCGAACGTAATCCCGAAGGCGGGATTTCCCGTACGTCCTACGATTACGATCTTGTGGGAAATGTCGTGCGCTACAAAGAACTTCGCCAGCCTTATGCCGGTGCCGATGAAGATATGGTGACTGCCTCATATGTCTATGACAACCGCAGGCGCTTGATCCGTGAAGTCAGGGCTTTAAATTACGAGAATTCCGTGGCTGTGGATTATGAGTATGACGACCTTGGGAAATTGGTCGGCAAAACAACGCGTAACGGAGGTTTGAATACGACGATGGCATATAATCTTCAGGGGTGGCAGACGGATATGCAAGTCACGGACAGCGGCAGCCCGCTGTTCGATACGCATCTGCGCTATTATGATCCTCAGTATGGAGAGACTACGCCCAGCTACGCGGGTAATATTTCGGAATGGACATGGCGGCAGGGTGGAGAGTCCGACGAAAACACGTATGCCTTCACCTATGATAGCCATTCCCGCCTGACGGATACCAAACAATATATCAATGGAATGCCCGATAATCAATTTATTGAAACAGGTTTTTCATATGATTTGAATAGTAATATCAAGGCGCTCAAACGCTATGATAAAGGAATTTTAAAAGATTCGTATAATTATAATTATTTGGGGAATCAATTGTTGGCAATCTATGTCCGTCCTGTTTCCTCCCGCAATGCCGTGCCGCAGTCTGTGGACTTTGCTGCCGCCGTCCCGGTTGACTCCGCGGGACTGGTTATCCGCGATCCGCTCGATCCGGGTGTTATCATTCCCCCTGTCGATCCGAACAATCCCTTTGACCCGACCGATCCGACCGGCCCGATCAAGCCGGTTAATCCCGGCGATCCCGATGATCCGGGGCCGGGCATTACCGTTCCTCCTGGCTTAGTCGTCGATCCGACCGACCCCGGGAAGTATGATCCGACTATCCCCGTCTTCCCCGCAACCCCCGACGAAAACGAAGGTGATATCCCCAATCCTGCCGTGCCTGTTATCCCTCGCGTCACGATTTACAACGATGTAGGGTATGTCTACGATTCCGCGGGCAATGTGCTTTACGATTCCCACGCGGGTTTGAACCTCCGCTATAATGACCTGAACCTGATCGAAAAAGTAATGCGTGGCGATACGATTGTTGCAAAATATTCGTATCTTTCGGATGGTACCAAGTTCTCGGCGACGGACTCCGCGGGCAACGGTCTTTACTACTCGGGTTCTTTGATATATACCAAGCATGGCTCAGCCCTGACGATGGAGAGTTGCGCCTTCACGGGCGGTCGTTTTGTAGCGACAGCTACGGGAGTCGAAGCCCGTTATTTCGTGACCGACCATCTTGGCAGCGTACGTGCAGTAGTCAACGACGAGGGCGAAGTGCTGGAACGCAACGATTACTATCCCTTCGGCAGTCGTTGGGACGACGGCTTGCTGTCGGACAACCGCTACCGCTACAACGGCAAGGAGGCTCAGGCTTTTCTGAACAATCCCTACCTGGACTACGGCGCCCGTCAGTACGATTCGGACGGTGCCATATGGCTTGGTAAGGATCCTTTGTCGGAAAAGTATTATCCGATAAGTCCGTATTCATTTTGCGCTAATAATCCGATCAAGTTTGTTGATTTAGATGGGAGGAAATTGCGGCCAGCTGGTGAGGCTGAATTAAATATGATACGTAATACAGTTCCTCAAAATTCTCGACAATACATTTCGTTGGATGAGAATGGATATATTGATCAAAATCAGCTTGATTTGTATCAGGGTAATAGTCTGAATTATAATAATATAAAGGAGATTGTTGCAGCTGATGTGACAATGGAAGTGCGTTTAGACGATAAATTTAGTTTTGTTGATAAAAATGGACATGCGGGTACTGCAACCATGTCATATTTTCCATATGATTCTACATATCCTGAGGATAAAGATGTCGATGTGGAAACTGTAAATGGAATTTCGACTGGTGAAACAGGTTTTACCGGTAAAACATTATTTCCAGATAAGGATGGAATGCAAAACTCTCCTTCTGATAATATAGTTGTAATAGTTCATAACAAACTGTCTCCTATGGGTGCTGCAGAGATGTACAGTCATGAAGCTAATGGGCATGGATTATTATATATCAGAAATGGTGGAGATCATGCTGGAGCATCTCACAATGTTATAAATTTGGATGGAAAACTTACGGAAACAAATGAACCGTTGAAAATTATGATTATTCAATCAAGACGAGAAACAATTAATAATATGAGATGAAAAAGTTTAAGGATATTATAATAATGATGTTTTCTCTTATATTGTGCATTCCAGTATACAGTCAAGAAGGCGCATCAGTAAAGATGTCTTCGTATGAGTACCTGGATGAACAGTCGAGAGATGTGAGCATTTGTTGTGTCGAGATCAATAATACATCGACTGATGATTATCTGACATGGATATCTCCCACTCCCGTCGATGACTTATCCGATGAGCAATTGATTCGAGCCTATTTTTTTGAACGGAAAGGTGATTTTTCATTAGCATCATTGATGTATGAGTGCATTGATATACCTGGATCCGTTGCAATTGGTGTCGATTTTATTAAAGCAATCAGTAACGGTGGGATGTTTACATACTATCTATCGGATACTTCTAAAGTGGATTATTATCGAAAACGAATTGTTCTATTGAAAAGGAAAACGGTCGAAGATATAATTAAAGTAAAAATTCCCAATAGCTATTTGTGGTGTGGTGATTCTATTGTACTTAGATAACTAGTAAGACAGAGCCGGCAAGAAGTCGGCTCTGTTCTTATTACGCACAATAAATAAAAACTATGAGTTTATACGAAATAAAATAGTACAAGGTTAATTTGTCTTGATATATCCTATTTTGCAAAAGATTTTTTAAATATACGAATTTATAATTATCTTTCGGATGGTACTGAGCTCTCTGCGACGGACTCCGCGGGCAACGGTCTTTACTACTCGGGTTCTTTGATATATAGCAAGCATGGCGCAGCCCTGACGATGGAGAGTTGCGCCTTCACGGGCGGTCGTTTTGTTGCGACAGCTACGGGTGTCGAAGCCCGTTATTTCGTGACCGACCATCTCGGCAGCGTACGTGCGGTAGTCAACGGCGATGGCGAAGTGCTGGAACGCAACGATTACTATCCCTTCGGCAGTCGTTGGGACGACGGCTTGCTGTCGGACAACCGCTACCGCTACAACGGCAAGGAGGCTCAGGCTTTTCTGAACAATCCCTACCTGGACTACGGCGCCCGTCAGTACGATTCGGACGGTGCCGTATGGCTTGGCACAGATCAATTGTCGGAGCTGTATTATCATATCGGTTCCTATGCCTACTGTGCAAACAATCCCATAAATGCCATTGACGCGGGCGGACGTTTAATCATCTTTGTCGGAGGATTTGAGCCCAATCGTTCTGTTACTTCGGCAATAATAGGGACTATGATGCTCAGTAATTCGCTCCCGTCACAAATGAAAGCTGTTATGATGGCCAGCGCCGCGCCGAATAGAGATTTCAGCAAAAAGGATTATTATGATTGGGGATCGGTCAATGAATTGTATATAGATACGTATAACGATCAGAATGCCTTATATACACAGGGCCGCACAACTTTACCAGGTAGCAGTGCCTCAAAACGCTATAATATGGGACTTGAGGCCGGACGTAAACTTGTTCAGCAAATACTTGCCGGGGAAGTTGAATTGACGGATGACGAAACGATAAAATTGGTCGGGCACAGTCAGGGTGCTGCATATGCGGCCGGTATTGCGCAGGCACTGATCGATGCGGGTTACCAGGATCGTATCGGTTTTGTGGATTATATTGCAGCGCACCAGCCTTCTGGTTTTTCACATCCCCAAGGTGTGGTGGGGCGTCAATTTGGGTCTACTCGTGATTTTTTGAGCCGTTGGGGCAAAAAGAAAATAAATAATATAAAAGATGAGAATTATCATACAGATGGATTCGGATCTCCATTTGGTCATTCGATAACAGGAACGGAGTTATATGATTTTTTACAAAAATGTATTACAGCCGGCGTACCTATCACCTCAAATTAACTATAAAATGAAAAAGTTGAATGACACGGCAATTGCCGTTCTTGCAATTGTAAGTACGATTCTTAGTTATCCATCATGGTTGCCCGTAGTATTAGTTGGGAATTTGTTTAGTAGTCTTGCCCCTGCAATATACTATATTATTTTTCTTGTATTCTCTCTTGCTCTTTTTTTTGCGTGTAAGTCTTTATACCGGTTTTATAACCGAACAGAAAGTGCGCGTGCTGCTTTGTGGGGACAAATCGGATTTATCTTTTTAGTTTCGTTCACAATAAAATTCATTTTTGACAATCTATTAATATTGCCTGGCAGCCTTTGGGGGGCAGGAGCAATATATGGTATCGATCTTATTGTAGTCGCTCCGATCAATGTATTTGTTAGTTTAAAGATCGCACATCGAAAAATACATTGACCTTTAGGCGGGTGGTGGCAGTGGTATTGCCTTGGCTGTTGCCGGAGCGTGAACAGCCGGATACCTGCCTGTAAAAGCCTTGGATACAGGACAGGCTGCACCGGAATCGGATGCAGCCTGTCTTTGCGGAGGGCGGTTCGGGTGGAAATTCTCCGCCGTAGCCTTTTTCCGGCCTATTTCAGGAGTACGAACCGGTTTTCATAGGGTTTCAGCGCCAGCGAAGTGACGCTTCGGCCGTCCAGCGGACGCCCTGTCGCATCGGCCGCCGTAAAGGGCAGTTCGCGTCCCGAGGCGTCGAGCAGGGTGAGGGTGCCTGCCTGCCCGTCGGTTTCCCGCAGGTTGACCAGGATGCCCTCTCCGCCGGCTGCGGGGGTGCATGACGTGATCAGCACATGGCTGCATCCGCTGCGCAGGAATGAGCGGTCGCGGGTGTTGCCGTTGGCCTTCGTGGCGGCCGGCATGACGCGGGTGCAGAGCGGGATGCGTGCACTCCAGCCGAACTGCGATGCGGCCGTGTTCGAGGTGTCCCGGGTTGAGCTGATGACGAACCCGCACTTGAATTCCCCTTCCTGCGAAGCGCGGAAATTCGTCGTCCAGTAATTGTTCATCAGCCACGGGAAGACATGCGGTTTTTCATAGGTGCGGGGCTGACCATAGGGGTCGTCGAGCAGTTTCCCGAGCAGGTAGAGCGGTACCTCGCTGCCGCTTACGAGAATCTGGGCGTCGTAGTTGCGTGCCGCGACGAAATTCTGCACGGTGTTCCACGAGGCGCTCGTGCCGGGGATCTGGTCTTCGCCGGAACGGACTACGCCGCCCGGTACGTCGAACGTGAGTTTCGCATTTTCCAGCAGCCACGGCATGGCGACGTAGATCGCCGAAGGATCGGTCTCGGGGTTGCGGATGAAATCGTAGCCGAGCTCCACGCGTTTCACGTCGTTATACAGGCGTACTTCGACCTGCACGCCGAATTTTTCGTCGCATCCCTCGGCTTTGCCCGTGAAGCGGACGCTCTGGTAAATATCGCCCGACGTTACGCCCGGGCAGTGCACGTCGGAGAGCGAAGAGCGCCGGTAATTGTCGAATACTTTGCGTTCCATTTGGCGGCGGTCGCCGTTGAGCGATTCATAGACGAAAGCCCCCAGCTTCCATTCCGAGTCCGGGTCGACCATCTCCCGTCCCAGCTCCTTGTCGTAGAGCGAGGCGATCGTCCCCGAAGCCGGGTCGAAGACGATCCGGTAGAAATCGTTTTCGAGGCTGTTGTCCCGGAGTTCCGTGCGGCGGGGTGCCGCGGCCTTGCCGTCGCCGAGTACGATTTCGAAGGTCTTGTAACCCATGGCGGGGATTCCTTCCGCCCAGATGGCGTAATAGCGTCCTTCGCGGCGTGAGCGGATGGGCTGTACGCGCAGGGCTTTCCCGGCTGCATCGACGATCCGGAACTCGCGGTCGGCCGGGATCAGTTCGAAGTCTATGTAGACTGTCGCCAGTTCCGAGCGTTCCCAGCCGAGCGGGTTGAAGAACGTGAGCGTCGGGTGCGTCGAGCGGTAGAGGGCGCCTTGCAGGCGGCCTATGGCATCTTCATAGAGCAGTTGGGTGCTTTTGAGCGCCTCCCATACGTAGGAGCCCTTTTCAGCCCATTGCACCTGTGAATTTTCGCATCCGGGATTCCAGATGCTTTCCGCAGCCCCGAAGGTGTGCTCGTCGTAGAAGAGCAGGTTTTCGTGGATGCGGCGCAGTTCTTCGTGTGTCCCGCCGCTCTGGCCTGTCCCTTCCATTTGGGCCATCGAGAGCATCGCTTCGATGGCGACCAGGTCGGATTGCGTTTTGCGTGAGGCTGCCGTCTCGCGTGCCGCCGACCCGAACCCGTCCGTCCACCAGTCGGGGTAGGCGGCCCGGTATACGGGCAGCTTGTCGCCGTACTGGGAGTCGATGCGCCCGAGGAATTCGTGTGCCGTGGCGCTGCGTAGCTTCGGCCATGCGTAGCGTTCGTTCCATGCGCGGATCAGGTCGCACTCGCGCATCGACGGGGGCGAGTTGTCGGTCAGGTATCCCGAGTATTGCACGGCGATGACCGGGAACGGGTAACCCGTGCGTTTGAGGTTGCGGATGTACCCGAATACGCCGTCTTCCAGGCGGGCCATATCGCCCGTGTGGATGCCCCACGAGTTCCCGGTATGGTAATGGTCGCTGCGGAACATCAGCATTCCTTTGCCCGACGGGGACTCCCAGCGGTAGAGTGTCGGACGGTCGAACGGGACGAGGGCGCGGTGGTTGTTCGACCCGATCGAAAAATATTTCACGCCCAGGTCGGGCAGGTAATCCGCCAGGCACCATGCGATGCCGTTCACGTCGTTCTGCATGGCTGTTTCGACCGGCAGCCCCAATTCCCGGAATCGGGCCACGGGCTCGAGGAACGTCTTGTAATTGTTCTCGCCCGACAGCTCGGACATGTTGAAGAACATGGCCGTCACCTCGATCTGCCCTGCCTTGACGTACCTGATGAATTTGTCCACCTGTGCCTTGGGACGTATGCGCAACCATTCGCGTACGGGCCACGAGGCTTCGCATGTCCAGCGGAACTTCGCGTCGTCCGGGTAGTCGGCCGTCAGGTCGCAGTATTCCACGGCATAGTCGATATAGCGCAGGTGCTCGGTGAGTATTTCGGTCTGCGGTTTGGTATAGCCGATGTCCGTGTGCGTGTGCTGCACCAGGTAGACGGTGTATTTGTCCGCCGGGGCGATTTCCACCGCCGCCGACAGGGCTTTCCCGCGGTTGGGATGCACTTCGAAATCCACCGTGCGGCCTTCGTACCCTTCGGGAATGTTGACCTCGACGGTGTTTATGCCGCGTGACAGTGCGACCGTCCCGCCCGGTTTGCCGTCGTAGTTCCATCCGGCACGCTGGGGCTTGCCCCAGTTGACGAGGGTCAGCGTCACCGGGTGCAGCAGCTCCCCTTCGGTGCGGCCGTAAATCAGCCCCGGCTGCGAGTGGCTTCCGATGAGTGCGATGCCGTCGCCGGGGCGTGTGCATTTCACGCTGCGGTCGGCTTCGAGGACGATGGCGTCCCAGACGAGCCAGCTGCCGCCGGCATTGCGGATCGTGAGGAGGTTTTCCCCGGCGCCGAATGTCCCGGCCGGCAATAGGGCCTCGATCGCAAGGCCGCGTGCCGAGGTGCGTTTGGTATCCGGGTAGTTGATGTCGTCCCCGGCAGGCGCCTGCACCGAGGTGCGGAACCCGCCTGCGGAGATTTCGATCGTCGGGGGTGACGAGGCCTGCGATTCGACCAGGTAGAGTGTCAGCCGCATCTCCGCCCGGGAGGCTTGCGCATCGGCCCCGAAGCGGATCAGCAGCGATCCGTTGCCGTTGCCGGCCCATCCGTCCTGGGGCCCGGGCAGGATGTAGGGGATCTCTCCCGGTGTGCTGCGCCCTACGTCGTACGCGGCCGCCGCGCCGGGGAACCGGCCCAGAAGGTCGGAATACGCGCCGTCGTACAACGCGAACTCGGCGGCCGAACCGTCTTTGCGGCCGATTTCCCATACGGGCCGGTAGGGTGTTGCCGACAGGCTGCCCCATAGCAGGGCCGCCAATACGGCGAGGATGGAATGCTTGTGTCTTTTCATATCGGAATTTTTGGGTTATTCGGGGTCAGTCCATTTTACGTCGGTCATTTTTGCCACATGCCTGCCGGTCATGTCGGTGATCTCCGAGCCGACGTTGAGCGTCAGCGGCCAGTAGGCTTTCAGCCCTTCCTCAGTCCCGGAGAAGTCGCATGCCACATCGGCTGCGGCCTCGGCCTCGGTGCGGACGTCCGCCCAGATCGAAACGTGCTGGATGTTGCCGCGCATGTAGCGGTTCGAGTAGGAGGGGGCGGTGCCCAGCTGCAGGTTGCAGGTCGGCTCCACGATGGCCTTGCCGCACGCGAAGCTCTTTACCAGCCGTCCGTCCAGATAGAAGTGCATCTTGTCGTTGGCCTTGTACGTGGCTGTGATGTGGTACCACTTGTTCAGCTCGATCGTGCAGCAGGTGCCGCCCTTCCAGCTCCCGTCGTTGACGTAGAACTGCAGGTTCGCGCCGTTGTTGCGGATCATGATGGCACCCTTGCCCTGCTCGCACGAGATGACGTTCTGGTCGCCCGCCGCGAATTCGTCGAAACGTATTTTCATCTCCCACGTCAGCTCTTCCGTGAGATCCCAGTCGCCTGCGGGCCCGAGGTTCATCTTCGACCCGGCGTTGAAATAGGGGATTCCGGCCTTGACGATGTTCTCCCGGAAGGCTTTTATCGCTTCTTCGAGCTGTTTGCAGGCGTTCCGGTAGCCTTCGTCCCGCGAGGTGTTGTGCATGATGTAATAGGCCTGGTCGATGCGGGCCTGCAATGCCTTCTTCGATCCGGGGGCCGTGTCGCCCTCTTCGATCCCTTCCGTCGACTCTTCGACGAGCGATTCCGCCTGGCGGATCAATGCCATGAGCGTCTGATGTGCTTCGGAATAGTCGTCGTCGCTGCATGCGCATAACACCAGTGCCGCGCAGAGGAAGGCTGCGAATTTTTTCAGTATGGTTTTCATGGTCGTTTACTGCATTAGGTGTTTAATATCCTTCGTTTTGTCCCAGGGTTCTCCAGTCGGGCATACCGTCGAACTGCGTCTGCGGGATGGGGCGTACGACGTGGTACTCCTTGATGTTGTCCTTTGCGTCGGGGTTGTAGATCCTCACCTGGTCGATGAGCCTGCCGAAGCGTTTCAGGTCGAGCCGCCGCTGCCACTCGCCGAAGAGCTCGCGGGCGCGTTCCTCGAGGATGAAATCGAGCGTCATGTCCTCTTCGGTGACCTTCATGGCCTCTTCGTATTCGGGCTTTTCGTGGTTGACGGCGCGTTTGCGCAGCTGGGTTATGTCCTCGGCGGCACCCTTCAGGTCGCGGTTCTCCGTGCTCCGGATACGCGCCTCGGCACGGATCAGGTAAAGTTCGCCCAGCCGGATCACAGGGTAGCTGCGATCCGACAGCTCCGACATGTTGCCCGGCCGGGTGTGGTCGTAGAACTTGGTCATGCCGATGAACGTCCAGCGATCCTGCGGGATGCCGTCGGCGTCGAACATGTCGTTGCGGTCGAATACCGTGAAGGTCTTTTCCATGCGCTTGTGTTCCTCGACGGGCAGTACGTCGGGACAGAGGTAGAGCGCCGTGTCGATGTATTCGCGCCACTGGTTGAGCGGGAAGGCCGAACGGTCGTCGGCCGGGTCGTTGTAATACCATACCCATTGGTGCAGGTCGCTCCAGCGTTTGTCGGCGTCGCGGTCGAACAGATCCATGAAGTAGGTCGAGGGGATCGCCTGGCAGCCGCCGTAGCCCGTCCATTTGAGCATGGTCTGCACGCCCGGGAAACGGTCGATATACATGGCATACCACGACCAGTAGCCGTTGGCCTGGCGGAAGGCGTCGTCCTCGGTGAATTCCGTCGTCCAGATGAATTCGTTGTTGGTCTTGTCGTCGGCCCACAGGTCTTTGAGCGAGGGGCAGAGCTCCAGCCCGTAGTGGCCGATCACCTGCGATGCCATGTCTGCGGCCTCGTCCCACTGTTCGTTGTAAAGGTACATGCGTGCGAGCAGCGCCTTGGCTGCGGGCATGTCGATGCGCCCCGATTCCGTGGTGCGCGTGTCGGGGAAGAGCCCGATGGCCGTCTCGAGTGCGCCGATGATCTCTTCGTAGAACTTCGCGCGGGGCGAACGGCGGGCTTCGGTGCCCTCGGTCTCGTCGGTTGTCATCGGCAGGTAGCTGTCGCCCCACGTCTCGGTGACGATCCACAGGAACAGGGCCCGCATGACATACATCTCCGCTTTGAACTGGCTCTTTTCGTCTTCGTCGGCAAAGGGCGTCTGGTCGATCGTTTCGAAGAACAGGTTGATGTTGAACAGCGCCTTGTAGCAGTGGTTCCACAGCCATGCCACATTGCCGTTGGTGGCGTCGAGCCCGTAGTAGTCGCACAGGCCCACATCGCCCTGGTTCTTGCCGCGCAGGTAGATGTCCGTCCCCAGCTCGGTCATCAGCGGCCACTGTCCGTCGCCGCCGTAGAGGTTGTTGATCTTGGTGTAGCTCTGGTATACCAGCGCCTTGATGCCGTTTTCCTCCTTGAATATCTCGGTCGTCGACCCGTAGGTTTCTTCTTCGAGGAAGCTCTGGCATCCGGTCAGCCCTATCGTAAGTGCCGCCGCAAACAGGATGAATATCTTTTTCATGGTCTGGTTTTCGGATTTTAAGTTAGAATTGGACATTCGCGCCGAAGATATAGAACGACTCCCACCACGAGATGCCGCCCGTGTTCTGGAACTGGCTGTAACGCCACGGGGTGTTCATGGTCACATAGAAGCGCGTCTTCTTCACCACGCGCCCCATCCATGCCCGGGGCAGGGTGTAGCCGAGCGTGATGTTGCGGATGTTTACGTAGCTGTTCTTGTAGTAGCCCGTGGCGTCGAGGTATTTGATCGACTGTCCTTCGACCGGGCGTGGATGTCGGTTGGAAGGTTTTTCGGGTGTCCAGTAGTCGATCTTGTAGGTGTTCCAGCGTCCGAGCTGGTTCGCCCATTCGCTCGTGCTGCGGCCGTCGTGGGCCAGCGAGCCGAACTCGCCGTATACGTCGACCGAGAAGTCGATGTTCTTCCACTCCGCATTGATCTGCAGGCCGCCGACCCAGTCGGGGCGTGTCGTGCCGAGGATCGTGCGGTCGTTGCCGTCGATCTTGCCGTTGCCGTCCAGGTCGGCGACCTTGACCTCGCCGGGTTTCTGTCCGTAGATCGCAGCCAGGTCGGCTTCGTTTTCCTGCCAGATGCCTACCTGTTTGTAATTATAGTGTACGCCGTTGACCGGATAGCCTACGAACAGGCCGTTGTTGATGTCTTCCTTCATCTTGGGATCCTGCAGGCGTACCAGCTCCTCCTTGTTGCGGTAATACGAGAGGTTCACCCCCAGGTGGAAGTCCTTCGTTTCCACGGGGACGGTCGAGAGGCTTACCTCCCAGCCGCGGTTGCGGGTGTCGCCGATGTTCGTCCACGCCCGGTTGAAGCCCGAAGTATAGGGCAGCACCTTGAGGTAGAGCAGGTCGTAGCTCTTCGAATCGTAATAGTCGATCGTGCCGTGGATACGTCCCTTGAGGAACCCGAAGTCGAGGCCGATGTCGAGCATCTTGTTGCGCTCCCACTCCAGGTCGGGCGTCGGGCGGGTTTCGGGCTCCAGCCCCGGGCGGTGCAGCTCACCGCCGTTGAAATTGGCGTATTTGCCGTGCAGCGTACCTGCCGTGGCATAGGCCGCGATCGAGTAGTTGCCCGTCATGCCGTACGAGGCGCGCAGCTTGAGGTTCGAAATCCATTCCACGTCCTTGAGGAAGGGCTCTTCCGAGATGCGCCACGCGATGGCCCCCGAAGGGAAGAAGGCCCATTTGTGCCCCGGCGAGAGCTGCGACGCACCGTCCTCGCGGAACGACGCGGTGATGATGTACCGGTCGTCGTAGGAGTATTGCACGCGCCCGACGACCGAAACCATCTGGCTGCGGACGAAGCCCGAGGACAGGCTTTTCGAATCGGTCAGGCGCCCCATGTTGTACCACAGGTAGGCGGGCGATTCCTGGTCTTTGCCCGACATCGAGGCATTGACCGTCTGGCGGTTCTGCATTTCATAGACGGCCGTCAGGTCGATGTTGTGCCTGCCGAATTGACGTTTGTAGTTGAGCACGTTGTTCCAGACCCAGTCGGCCTTGCGGTTGTTGTGCATGAAGGCCACGTTGCGCTCGTCGGTATACGATACCGAGCGGTTGTCGTAGTAATAGCCGCGCGACGAGAAGGCGGGGCTGTATGCGAAGTTGGTATTGAACGTGAGCCCCTTCGCCAGGTCGATCTGGGCGAAGAAGCGCAGGAAGAGTTTCCACTCCTCGGTCTTGTCCTTATATACGTCGTCGCTCTCGTTCATGTAGGGGTTCTTCACGAACGGGTCGCCGAAGGGGTAGACGTTGTAGCTGCCGTCCTCGTTGCGGGTCTGCGTGAGCGGGGACATGTGCAGGAACTGGTTGAACATATCCGGCTTGTCGTTCTTGACGATGTAGTATGCGCGGCTCGAAAGTCCTACCTTGAGGAACGGCAGCACCTTGTGCGAGAGGTCTGCGGTCAGGTAAAAGTGGTCGTGCCCCGCGTTTTTGTAGCGGCTGTCTTCGTTCTTGTAGTTGAATGCGATTTTGTAGGCGCTTTTGTCCGTTGCCGCCGAAATGGTCAGCGAGTGGCTTGTCCACAGGCGTTTCTTGTTGAAATACTTTCCCATCCAGTCATTGTCGACCTTGCCCATGTTGGCCAGTTCGATCCCGAAAAACGCCTTTGCGTCGTCGGCTTCGCTGTGCCAGGTGCCTGCCGCGCGGCTCGCCTCGCGCTGAAATGCGATGTATTCGTCGGCGTCCATTACGTCGAGCGACCCCCAGTTGTTGACGCCTGCACCCACGAACCCGTCGTAGGTTACCGTCGTCTTGCCCTGTCTGGCCTGTTTGGTCGTAATCAGGATAACGCCGTTGGCGCCGCGGGCGCCGTAGATGGCCGTCGAGGACGCGTCTTTCAGCACGTCGATCGACTCGATGTCCCCGGGGTTGATCGAGGCCAGCGTTTCGTCGTAGGGAATGCCGTCGAGAACGATCAGCGGGTCGTTGCTGGCATTGCGCGAGCGGGTGCCGCGTATGCGGATCGAACCCCCGTCCATTCGGATCCCGGCGATGCCGGTCAACGCCGTGGTGATGTTGTAGGCGGGGATACGCTCGATACGGTCTGCCGAGATCGAGCTGACGGAACCTGTGATGTCCTTGCGTTTCATCGTCGTATAGCCGGTCACGACGACATCCTCCAGTCCGATCATGTCCTCCGACAGGACTACGTCCACCGAAGTGTGCCCGGCTCCTACCTTGACGGTCTGCGGCAGCATACCGAGGAACGATATTTCCAGCAGGTCACCGTCTTCCACCCCTTCGAGTGCATAGTGTCCCGCGTTGTCGGTCAGCGTGCCGCGGGACGATCCTTTTATTACGACCGAAGCGCCTGCAACGGCTGCCCCGTGCGTGTCCTCGACGATACCGGATACCGTACGCCGGATTCCCCCCCCCTTGTATCCTGGGGGCTGATGGTTACTGTTGCGGAGCTTTTTGCGGTCGCATTTGCCGCCGCCGGCAACATCAGGGCCGACAGCACCAGGACAAAACCGCCTCTCATAATGCCCGATAGCCTGTGCCGGGGACGCCGGCCGGCCTGGATGATTGGATAGAAACGTTGCATGGTTCAGTAGTTTAGGTTAGTGTGGTTTGGGTTGGACGATTAATATTTGAACATTTTTAATAATGTATGAACATTAATGCCTACTGCAAATTTATACATAGATTTTTAAAATGCAACTTTTTTTGGCTCTTTTTTAATGATAATTTGTCAACGGCCGCCGGATATCCCTTTTCCGGTGGATTCTCGGTATCTCTGTGGATAATACCTGTTTGCCTGCATGTTTTTTGCCGGAACGGGGCGGAGCCGGTTCCGGATCGTTCCCTGATTCCCTCTGCCGGAGGCCGTTGCTGTGCCGGAGCTCCGGCGCCCGATAGTCGCTGTTTGTATGTACATGAAATCTTCCTTTAAGCGCGATGCTGCCGCCTGCCCGGCGGATTGCTGCCCGCCCGCCGCCTGCTTTCTGCTGTGTGCCGCCCGCTGCCTGCCGCCTGTCGTCTGTCCGGCAGGTTGCCCCCGCCTGCCGGTTCGCGTGGCGGGCGGCGTTGTCTGGCATTTCTGGCATTGCGGCACCCGCATTGTTCCCGGCTCCTTCCTGTTGTTCCTGCCTCTTCCTGTTGCTCCCGGCTTTTTCGCGTTGTTCCCGCCCCCCCCTTCCCCGGGCGGGGACGCTCCGAAAAAGTAACGGCGCATCCGTTGTCCGGATGCGCCGCCGATAGGGAATATGCCTGCCGCTATTCGGGGAGTTTCCCGGTTCCCCAGCGAGTGTTGGGCTTGGGCCCCAGCCATAGCTCGAGCAGGCCGCCGCGTGCGAATTCTTCGTGAGGGAACCAGAAGTTGTTGAGCACCCGGCCGTTGAGGCGTGCGCGTTGGATATAACAGTTCTTGTCCGAATTGCCGTAGGTGCGGATGACGAACCGGTCGGAACGGTCGGCCGGGTAATATCGCTTGTCGAGACGGATCGACACCTCGTCGAAGACCGGCGAGGTGATCTCGTATACGGGGCGGGCAGCGGCCGTGCCCCGCGTACTGAACAACCCGATCGACATCAGTGCGCTCACGCCGCCCATTTGCCCCTGGTCTTCGTCGTGCCCGCCATACCCCCGGTCGGGCGTGGTGCCCCCGTAAGCCTGTTCGTTCACCCGGCGAACCCAGTATTGCGTGAGCCAGGGTTTCCCGCCCCAGCTGAATACGTGTGCGTTGGAGCATCCGGGCTGGTTGGCGTAGCTGACGTAGCCTTGTCCGTAGCCGAACACGAAATCCTGCGGCGCGGCCTGCTCGAATGCATAATTGAGCTTCTCGCAGAATTTGTCATAACCGCCCATGAGCGTTGCGAGGGTCGGTAGTTCGTGCGATACGCCCCAGGTGGCCTGCCAGGCATTGGCCTCGATCCAGCCGGTGCCCCTGAGCGGATCGTCGTGCAGCCATTGGCCCTGCTCGTCCTTGGGGAAGAGCAACTGCTGGTCGGGGCGGTATAGCTTGCGCCATCCGTGGGATCGGTTGCCGAAGTAGGCGGCCTCATCCTCCAGTCCCAAACGCACGGCCATTTGTGCGAGCGCCCAATCCTGGAAGTTCGACTCGATCGTCATCCCGGCGTTTTTCGGCTGGTAGCCGTGTTCGAGGTAAAATTCCCCGATTCCCTGCATGCCGCCCGGCATATGGTTGCGTTGCATCGTCCGGAAAGCGTGCATCGGGTCGCATTTGCGCATCAGCCCTTTGTTATAGGCCGAGACGATGAGCGGCGTGGCCGGACATCCGGACATGATGTAGGTATATCCTCCGGCGCAGGGCCCCCGGGGAATCAGCCCGCCGTTGTCGGCATAGCGGATGAGCGAGGCCGACATTTCGTCGGGCATTTCGGGCCATCCCAGCCCCCACAGGACGTTGAGGTTCCACTGCGTGAGCCAGAAGGCGTCGGAATTATACATGTGATGCACGACGCGGCCTGCCGCATCGCGCGGGAGCGTGCGGGTCTTGACCCGGATGTCGCGCGTGAACGAACCTGCGCGCTGGCCGTCCGTCAGGTCGGGGTATTCGCCGTTCACGTCGTCGATCTTGTGGCGGCCCAGCAGGACATGCCACAGGTCGGTGTAGAATTTTGTCCGTTGTTGCTGCGTGCCGCCTTTTACCTCGATGCGTCCCAGCCATTCGTTCCATTCGTCCTGTGCCGCGCGGCGCACGGCGTCGAAGTCCCAGGTCGTGGCGTCATGCGTGAGGTTCTCCCGTGCATTTTCCGTACTGACATACGATACGGCCGTGCGGACATGGATGCGGTCGCCCGTACGGACGCCGTAATGTGCCGCGACGCCCGATGTGGGGGAGTCCAGGTAACTCAGCGCTTCGCGCGGGTGGCGCCTGGTGATTTCGGAGGAGCCTTCGAGCGAGTCGATTCCGGAATAACGGCGTGTGCCGACCCATCCGTCGAGCCGGTCGAACGGCCGGTCGAAACGGACGACGAAGTAAACCCTGACGTTCTCGGGGCCGCCCCAGTGGCGGCCGTAGGTGTCGAAGCTGCCCTCGATTTCGTGCTCTCCGACCCGCTGCACGCGGGCGTTGCACATGGTCGTCGACGCCAGATAGCCGCCCAGGTTCAGGAGTATGCCGGCTTCGGCGTCCCGGGTGAAGGTCAGGCGGTAGAACCCCGTGCGGTCAGTGGCCGTCTGCTCGACCCAGATGCCGTAATCCTCCAGGAAGAGGCGGTGGTAACCCGGCTGGGCGATTTCGCCCTCGTGCCGGAAGTGCGATTTCCACTGCCCTTCGCCGAGGGTGGGATCGACGTTGCCGGTCGTCGGCATGAGTGTGAGCCCGGCCAGCACCCAGTTGTGTATCTGCGGGAAGCCGAGCACCTCGGTCGAATTGTAGTTGTAGCCCCCGCCGTACTGGTTGCGGTTGCGGGTCAGCGGTGCGGCGCCGATCATGCCGAACGGCTGGTTGCCCGTGATGAAGAAGAAATAGCGCCCCTTGGTCGTTTCGATGAACGGGTCGACCTGCGAGACGAAATCGCCTCCGGCCTCGGCGGGCGGGAATGCCTCGATCTCGGAGAGCCCGACATGGGAACCCACGGCGTCGTTGACCTCGAATTTCACCCATCTGACCCGTTTGGGCGCGAATTCCACGACCTTGGGCTCCCCGTTGTCCGGGATCCCGACTACTCCGATACGTGTGCCGTCGCTGAAAAAGAGGTCGCCGCCTGCCGTATGCGCATCGCCCGTCGGCCGGTCGTAGAGGACGATGCGCGAGAGGGTGACCTCCTCGTCCCAGTCGAGCCGGATCCAGGGGTAGGGTAATTGCTGCCAGTAGGGCATCTGCGCTGCCGATACCCATTCGCCCGCATTGTCGAGGCGGATGTAGCCGTCGTTGACTTTCGAGGCATCGCCGTCGGCATTGAGCGACGACGATGCCGTGGCGCGGGCTTTCGGGGCGATATTGTAGGTGCCGCCGAGTGCCGGGAACGAGATTCCCGCCACGCAAAACAGGGTTAACAGCTCTTTTTTCATCGCGATGTGCTTACGTTAAGGTTCGTATTGCATGAATATACGAATAATATCGTCTCGCCGGTTCCTGTTCCGGCCCGCAGCCCGGGAATATACCCGTTATTTCATAAAAGCCTTCACGACCATGATCTCGCGTCCCGAGGTGTTGACGATGCGGTAGGAGCCTGCCGCCGCCGAAATTACCAGCGTTTCGGCATAGCTCAGGCGGAAGCGGCTGCCGCCCGCGGTTTCGACCTCGGCGCTTTCGCCCTCGACCAGGTTCAGGACATGGCATTTTCCCTGCGTTGCGACCTCCACCGAGGTGTTGAGCTTGTAACGGTGCACGTCGTAGGAGTGGTTGCGGTGCGTGGGCAGGTGCCACAGTTCCCAGTCCGCCCCCTTGTCGAGCAGCGCGGGGTGCGACACCAGCTCACGTTTCACGGTTTCGCCCTTGCGGTCGAAGCAGAGGTTCTCCATTGCGCGGCGGATGTTCAGCGGGCGCGGTTTCCCGTCGAGGTCGAGCGCCAGCCAGTCGTACATCTTGAATGTGAAGATGTAAGGCGTGGTGCTGATCTCCAGCACGAGGTTGTTGCGTCCCGAGCTGTGGAGCGTGCCCGGCGGTATGAGGAACAGGTCGTGCCGCGCCGACTGTTCGGCGTTGATGTAGCGCGGCACGTCGAGTTCCGTGCCTTTTTCGAAGCTTTCGGTCAGCGCCCGTTCGAACTTCGCAGGGTCGATATCCTCTTTGAACCCGAGGTATACGACCGACCCGGGTGCCGTGTCGAGGATATAGTAAGTCTCCTCCTGAGTCAGTACCTCGCCGAAATTCTTGCGGATATATTCCCGCTGCGGGTGGCACTGGATCGAAAGGTTGCCGCCGTCGAAGTTGTCGAGGTAGTCCATGCGGATCGGGAATTCGTCGCCGTATGCGTCGTAGCACGCGCTGCCGACGACCTGCTCGCCGCCCTGGAACATCACCATGTCGAACGACACTTCGAGCATCTTACCGCCGCTGCCGAAGATCAGCCCGTTTTCCGGTACGATCAGCTCGAACGACCATGCGTAGTTAGGCACGTCGTGGGGCAGTGCGCCGATGTGTTCGCGGATCCATTGGCCTCCCCACGCCCCGGGTTCGAACCACGGCCGGACGCGGAATCCGTTTGCGGCGAGGTGCTCCAGGCCGCGGCGCAGGTCGGTGCCCTCGGCCCAGGTGATCTCCCCTTCGCGCTGCCCGTCGACGATTATGCCGATGCGGGGCAGCAGCTCCTTCTTGTGGCGGTTCAGTACGACCCAGTCGACGAAATAGAACCGCTTGTACATCTTTTTCGGGGGTTCGGGCTGCGTGGCCCCCAGGTTGGCGATGCTGCCCGCACGCGAGCGGAACTGGATCTCGTTTTTCGGGATGTCGATATAGACCAACTCGCCCTGCCAGCCGGCCAGCGCGGCGCCGGTGCCGACGAGTATGTTCATCTCCGCCTCGGGGTCGGGTGCGATCGCCCGCAGTTTTTCCCCGTCGAAGAACTCCTCCAGCCGCAGCGGGGTGCGGAAGCCGAAGATCGGGTCGTCGCCGCCCAGATAGGGGGCGACCAGGCGTTCGATCTCCTCCTGCGGCCGCAGGGCCGCGTCGACGCTCCACCACACGGGGCGGATGCCCAACTGCGTGAGCGCACGGTTCAGCTCCTGCCGGAAGAGGTCGAAGCGTACGCCGACATAGCCGTCGACGACAACCTGCTTCTGCCCGGCCAGCCGCCGTGCCAGTGACGTGTAGTCGCAGAAAATCTTATCCGGCCCGAGGTCATGTGTCGGGTAGATGTCGTATTGGTTTTTTCCGGTTTCCGGTTTGCATACCGGAAGTGGGTTCTGTGTTGTTTTCCTTAAAAGAGACATGACTATTGTTTGGTTATATGAATAACGATGCTGCGCCGATCAGGGCGGCATGGTCGGGCCGGGCCGGGAGCCCTATCCTGATCCGGTGGCCGTCGGCTTCGAGCCGGCGTTCCATGGCGGGCCCGAACAGCGGGTAGGCCCGCGAGATATTCCCGCCGAGCACCAGCATGTCGGCGCGGAAGCGTTCCGCCACGGGGGCTGCGAATGCCGCCAGCCGCTCCCCGTATTCGTCGAACAGGCGCCGTGCCGCGGGGTCTTCCGCATGGCGTTCGGCAGCTTCGCGTGCGCCGCTTATCTCCTGCCCGGTCAGCTCCCGGTAGCGGCCGCATACCCAGCGGGTCGAGAAGGCCTCGTCGACGATGCCCCCTTCGAAAGGCAGGCAGTATACCCAGCCGTTGGCGGGCACTTCGTCGCCCGAGGTCACCAGCCTGCGGCCGGCCACGAAGCCCGACCCGACGCCCGTGCCGAGCGTCAGCGCCACTACGCGTTCGGCGCCATCCGCGACCCCGCCGAGGCATTCGCCCAGCGCGAAGGCCGCCGCGTCGTTGACGTAGCGGAACTCCTCCGTGCCGCACTCCCGCAGCAGCGGGTAGAGCGTCGCCGCGACGTCGAGCCCGTAGATGCGCTCGAACTTCCGCACGCCCCGGATCAGCGAAATGCCCCGCTCGTAGTCGAACGGCCCGGGGAAGGCGAAGCCTGCGCACCGGATGCGTCCGATGCCCGATGCCGCGGCCGTGCGCCGGATGTTCGCGGCCCAGGCCCCGGCGATCGTGCGGGCCCCGGCCGCCGCGTCGACTTTGTCCGTGTGCGGTTCCCCACACAGTTGCCCCGTGGCGAGGTCTACCACCGCCGAGCAGACATGGCTGCCGCCGATGTCCACGCCCAGGGCGTAGCGATTATGTGCCGATTGTGCCATGACGGTATATTTTTCGTAGTTATTTGTTCAGCCGGGTGTTGGGCTCCGCGGCGAGGTTCACCCGCAGCGTGCCGCCGCCGACCACTTCGGCGAAGGGAAGCTGTACGCTCTGCAAGGGTTTGCCGTCCAGTTCCAGCGAACCGATATAGTAATTCTCCGGCGTGTTGCCCGTCGTTTCGATCACGAACTCCTTGCCCGTGTAGTAATCGGGGTTGAGGCGGATCGTCACCTTGTCGAACAGGGGGCTGCCGATCTGGAACGTCGGGTCGGGGGCGGTGAGCCCCTTCGCGTCGAAGAGCCCCATCGAGGCCATGACGTACCATGCCCCCAGCTGTCCCTGGTCTTCGTCCTGCCCGTAGCCGTAGCCGTGGATCTCCTCCGTGCCGTAGAATTCGTTGCAGATCGTGCGCATCCATTTCTGCGAGAGCCACGGTTTGCCCGAGAAGTTGAACAGCGCCGATATGTGGAGGTTCGGTTGGTTGCCGTGGTTGTAATAGGCATGGACTCCCGCAAAGGCATTGATCGTCTTGCCGCCGCCGAAGACGCTCTCGCGCGAGATGAGGAACGTGCTGTCGAGGCGGTTGTTGAACTCCTCGCGGCCGACCATCTCGACCAGCCGGTCGATGTCGTGGGGCACGTAGTAGGTGTACTGCACGGCATTGCCCTCCTGGAATCCGGCCCATGCCGCATGGGGGTCGAAGTCGGCGATGAATTCACCGCTGCCATCCCGCGGCCGGATGTACTTGGTTTCGGGGTCGAAAAGCAGCTCCCACCCGCCCGAGAGCTTCTTGAGCTGCTCGTAATCGGCCTCATGGCCCAACTGGCGGGCCATCTGCGCGACGGCATAGGCGCTGAACGAGTATTCGAGCGTATGCGATGCCGCGAATCCCGAGCCGTCGGGCGTGGTCTGCATGCCCAGTTCCGGCAGGTAGGGCGAATAGCCCTGACTGACGAATTTCCCCACGTCCAGTTTGCCCGCGCCGGCCGGGCGGCCTTCGCTGCCCAGCTCGTTCTTGCGGGCGGCCTGGTAGCCCAGCGCCACGTCGAAGTTGCGGATGCCGCAGTTGTAGGCCGCGGCAATGGCGAGCCCCGTGAAGTTGGTGCCTACGCCCGAGACGTACTTGCTGCATGCGATGCCGTCGCCGAGCCATCCGGCGTCCTTGTAGACCAGCAGCTGGCTCGCCACCCAGTCGGCATAGTATTCGGGATAGGCGATGCTCCACAGCTGCGTGAGGTTCCAGTAGGCGCCCCAGATCGCATCGGTATTGTAATAGTCGTGCACCGGCCTGCCCGCACCGTCGAGGGCAATTTGTCCGACCGTGCCGTCGTTGGCCGGATAGGCCCCGTTCACGTCGTTGGCCAGGCCGCGTCCCAGCAGGGCGTGGAACAGCCCCGTGTAGAACTTCACGCGGTCATCGTGCAGGCCGCCCTCGACGCGAAGCCGGCCCAGCGCCTCTTCCCACGTGTCGTTCGCCTCGCGGCGCACTCGGTCGAAATCTTTCCTGGCGGCCTCCTTTTCGAGGTTCAGCCGCGCGTTCTCCACCGACGTGTACGACAGGCCGATCTTCAGCCCCACCTGCTGACGCTCGCGGGTGTCGAAACGCAGGTAGAGCCCTGCTCCGGCGCCTGTGCGGCTGCGCTCCCCCGCGAAGGTTTGCTCGCCGCTGAACGCGCCCCAGGCCGCAGGCTCGGCGTCGAGTACGGCGCTGAAATACATTGTCACCGTGGCACCTTTCTGGTAAATGTCGACATAGGCGGGCTCGGTCACCACCCAGCCCTCGATACGTCCGTCGTCGGTGTAGGTCACCGACGCGTCGCGCACCGGGCCGCTTTCGCCCATGCGCGTCCCGATGTTGAAGATCAGGTTCGCCTCCTCCGTCGCCGGGAAGGTATAGCGGTGGAACCCGACCCGTTCGGTGGCCGTCAGCTCGGCCTTGACGCCGTAATCCTTCAGCAGCACGGAGTAGTAGCCGGGGCGCGCCACCTCGTCCTTCTTGTCGAAGCGCGAACGGTAGCCCGCGTCGGGGTTGTCGAGCGGCCCGGGTACGGTCTGAAGTTCGCCGACCGTCGGAGCCACCACCACGCCGCCGACCTGGAACTCGTGGAAGTTGGCGAAGCCCTCGATCGAGGTGTGGCGTGAGTCGTAGCCCACGGCTTCCCAGCCGTTGGGATTCCCCAGGTGGCCGTCGGTCGTCGGAGCCAGTTTGGCCATGCCGAACGGTACGGCCGCCGGGGTGAAGAAGAACCACCGCGAATGTGCGGTGCCGATGCGCGGGTCGACGTAGTCCGTCAGCGGCTCCTGGGCCGTACATGCCGACAGACAGGCCGTCGCGGAGAAGAGGATCAGTTTGTGCAGGTGTTTTTTCATCGTTGATGTTTGCCGGCGGCCGTTGCGGCCGCCTTTGGGTTATATGGTTTTCTGTTTAATGTATATACATGAGGTGCGTGGCGTCCGTCTATTTCGCGGCGAACCTGCGCAGGGCGAGGGCGCAGCCTGCCAGGTAGAGCATACAGGCCGAAATGACCAGCAGCGAACCGGTCTGGCTGCCCAGGAGGTCGGTCGTGAAGCCCATCAGGGGCGGGATGACGGCGCCGCCGCAGACCCCCGTGATCATCAGCCCCGAAATCTCGTTGGCTTTTTCCGGATGGCATTTCAGCGCCGTCGAGTAGATCACCGAGAAGATGCTCGAGCAGGCGAAGCCGATCAGTCCGACCAGCGCCAGCATTCCCACGGTACCCTGTACGAAGTAGAGGACGGCCATGGCAGCGATGGCAGCGAAGATGTGGATGCGGAAATAACGCACGTCGTTCATGCGCACCAGCAGGATCGAACCGATTAGCGCACCGACCGTGCGGCAGACGAAGTAAACGCTCGACCCGAGTCCGGCCTGCTCGACGGGGTAACCGCCGCGTTCGATCAGCAGCTTGGGCGCTACGGTATTCATCCCCACGTCGACGCCGACGACGAAGACGATCCCGAGGAAGAGGAGGAGTACCGTGCGGTCTTTCAGCAGGGCGAACGTCGCACCGACAGGCGAGGCCTGCGGCGCTTCGGCCTCTTCGCGGATGGGGGTGCACATGAGCCATGCGGCCGAGAGCAGCGTGATGAGCGCGAAGATCGGGAAGAGGTATTGCCAGTTGCCCAGCGTGCCGGCGGCGAATGCGGCGATGAAGGGGCCGCAGAACGACGAGACGGCCTTGACGACCTGGCCTGCGGTCAGCGAACTGGTCAGCGCGTCCCCCTTGACCACGTTGGTGAGCAGCGGGTTGAGCGATACCTGGAGGATCGTATTGCCGATGCCCAGCAGCACGAATGCCGTCATGCACGTGGCAAGGTTGTAGTGTACGAACGGGATCAGCATACCGACGGCCGTGATGCCGTTGCTGATCTGTACCATGTTCTTGCGGCCGAGGCGGTTCATGGCGAGGGCCGCCGGAATGGAAAGCAGCAGGAACCAGATGAAAACCATCGAGGGGATGAATCCGGCGAGGGTCTCGCTGAGCCCGAAATCTTGCTGGACATAGCTGGTCGAGATACCGACCACGTCGCAGAAGCCCATGACGAAGAAACCGAACAGGACGGGCAGTAATTTGTGGAGTGACTTGTTCATTTGGGTTGTAGTATTTGTCAGCCGTTGATGAATTCGATCGAGTAGGTGAAGCTGTCGGCGCGGTAATAGCCGATGTTGTATTCCACCGGGGTGTCGTTTACGTCGAGCACGAAACGTTTGCGGACGAGGATCGGCTCCCCTTCGTTGATGTCGAGCTTTTCGGCTAGCTCCGCGTTTGCGCTGCGGGCATATACCATCTCGCGCGAGGTCTTGACGACGATGCCGTAATTCTTCCGGAGGTTTTCGTAGAGCGGGAGCGCCATGTCCTCTTCTCCGGTCATCGGGATCGCGGGGTTGAAATAGGAGATGAAATAGACGAACGGCAGGTTCGGGCGTCCGCGCAGGCGCTCCAGGCACAGCAGCCTGGCTCCTTCCGGGGCATTGAGAAACTCGGAAGCCTCGGCGGGCGGCGTCTTGCGGCTGATGTGCAGTTCGAAATTCTGCACGACCATGCCCTGTGCGTGCATCTCCTGCGAAAAACTCATCCAGTTGCGGGCGTTGCTCATCACGTTCTGGGGCGCCACGGTCGTCCCGTATCCTTTCTTGCGGATGAGCAGCCCTTCGAACACCAGCCGGTTGATGGCCTGCCGCAGGGTGTTGCGCGAGATGTTCAGTTCTTTGGATAGCTCCACCTCGTTGGGAAGCAGTTTGCCTTTGCGGTACTCTTCCTGCTGGATCATCCGGCGCAGCAGATCCTCGGCCTGCTGGTGCAGCGGTTTGGAAGAGTTCGGGTCGAGTTGTAATTTCATGTCGTTCGGGCTTTTGTGTTTTCCCCGGATTATAGCCGTGCCGGGATCGGCGTATAGCATGGCGTGTAGGGCGGTTTGCTGCGGGCATCGGCGCAGGCCTTTCCCGGGGGGGCTTTCCCCTGAGTCATTCCTGAGGGGAATTTTTACCCTGTTCGACCCGCTATGTTCACCTTTGTATCTTGTATATGTTCTGATATTTGTCAATATGTTCATGCAAATAAACGTAAAATATCCGAATTGTCAAAATCTATGTTCCCGATAATGTCGGTACAGGGCGGATATTTTTTTCAAAAGCCTCGTTCGTTGCCTGTCATTGTCCTGTATTACTGGTGATTGCGTTTTTTGCGGCCGATAGCCGTTTTTTTTGCCCGGGCCGAGCCTGCCCGCGGTTTTGTCCGTATCCGGATGGTGCCGCGCCCAGTCTGCGCCCGGTCGCTGCAGGATGATAGAGGGGGATATTTGTGGATGCAGGGGACGGATTCCGATAAAAAAATAAGGATGGACTTGTGTCCATCCTTACCGGGGTTGTGGAGAATACCAGGGTCGAACTGGTGACCTCTTGCATGCCATGCAAGCGCTCTAGCCAACTGAGCTAATCCCCCGTTGTGGGTGCAAAGATAACGGAATTTTTTTTATTTCCAAATAGCGGACGCAAAAAATCAACTGTTGAATTGCCATTGCTACCGTTCGGATAAAGGGTAGGGCCGGAGGCGTCCGCAGCCGTTTTTTCGCCTGCCACGCGGATTATGAGACTGTTTCCGCGTCTTTGCGGGTAGTACCCACGTCCGTATGGGATGCTAATGCGCGGTGAGGTTTTTGCCGCAGCTGCCTTTGCAAGCCCGTGCGGCCTGTGCCTTCTCCCTGCATATTGCTCCGTGCGTATGGCCGAACCGTCTGCCGGGACGCTGATTTCCGGCTTCGAAAGATACCGAGCTCCGTGAAGGTTGCGCCGTCCTGTCTATGGGGTTAGGTTGCTTCGTACCCGACGTTGCGCCGCTCCGTTTTTTGGTTGCGCCGCTCCAGCCCTGATGTTGCGCTGTCCTGTCTTTGGGGCGAGCCGCCCCATCCTTGGTGTTGCGCCATCCTTGGTGTTGCGCCGTCCGGGGCTTTCGTGCCGGCAGGCGGGGGGGCTTGCGGCATACAGGAGGGGGCCGGGCGATCCTTCCTCCGGGTTGCCGTTTGTTTGTCCCGGCCCCATGGAAAAAGCCGGCGCCTGAAGCGCCGGCTTTCCCGTATGCCGGGATGGCTCCCGGGGCAGTGCCGTGTCCGTTATTCGATCTCCCACGTGGCGCCCGAATGCAGCAACTCGTCCACCGAGCGGATCTTGCTCTGTGCCTTGACCTCCTCGACCTGCCGGGCCACCTCGCGGTCGTAAACCGTGGCGTCCTCGACAGCGCGGATCACGCCCAGGGCAACGGGGTATTCGGGATATTTCATCGCCGCCAGCATCGAGTGCAGCGTCGTGTCGCGCTCGTGGGCGTCGTGCGTCAGCACATCGTCCAGCGTGTAGCCGTCCTGGCCGACGGTCACGACCTTGAGCTTCATGTCCTCGAAGACGATTCCCTTCTCCATGTTGGCCCCGAACAGCATTTTCCCGCCGTGTCGCAGCGTGATCGTACGTTCGGCGCGCGTAGCCTTGTCGGCGGCGAATGCGGCGTGGGTCTTGTCGTTGAAAATCACGCAGTTTTGCAGTACTTCGATCACCGACATGCCTTTGTGCATCGCTGCGGCGACTATGCACTCCTTCGAAAGCTGCACCTCCATGTCGACCGAGCGGGCGAAGAACGTGCCTTTGGCGCCGATCACCAGTTCGCCGGGGTTGAACGGCTTTTCGACCGTGCCGTAGGGCGAGGTCTTGGTGATCTTGCCCAGCTTCGAGGTGGGGGAGTACTGCCCCTTGGTGAGGCCGTAGATCTCGTTGTTGAAGAGTATGACGTTCAGGTCGACATTGCGGCGGATGGCGTGTATGAAGTGGTTGCCGCCGATGGCCAGCGAGTCGCCGTCGCCCGTGGTGACCCAGACGCTGAGGCGCGGGTTGGCGACCTTGACGCCCGTGGCCACGGCGTTGGCGCGGCCGTGCACCGAATGGAACCCGTAGGTCTTCATATAATAGATGAACCGCGACGAGCAGCCGATGCCCGACACGAACGTGAAAAGGTTGTGCGGCGTGTCGGTCGCGTCGGCGATCTCGGGCAGCGCGCGCTGTACGGCGCTGAGGATGGCGTGGTCGCCGCATCCGGGGCACCAGCGTACCTCCTGGTCGCTTTTGAAATCCGCGGGGGTGTATTTGTATTCTGCCATGGCGTTATTTCAATAAGGATTCGAATTTTTGGCAAAGCTCTGCAACCGTGAAGGGCAGGCCCTCGCACTTGTTGTACTGTTCGTAGCGGAACTCCTGCAAACTCTGGCGCAGGTAGTTGGCGAACTGCCCTTCGTTCAGCTCGCAGACGACGATCTTGCGGAATTTCGAGAATATCTCGCGTACGCCGTGCGGCAGCGGGTTGATGTAGTTGAAATGGCACAGCGAAACGCGCTTGCCTTCGGCGCGCATCTGGTCGACGGCGTTTTGCAGGTGTCCGCGCGTACCTCCCCAGCCGACCACCAGCAGGTCGCCTTCCGGGGCGCCCCATACGGCCTGTGCCGGGATGTCGTCGACGGCTTTCGCCACCTTTTCGGCGCGGGTGCGCACCATCTTCTGGTGGTTCGACGGGTCGTGCGAGATACAACCCTTTACGCAGTCCTTTTCAAGGCCGCCGACACGGTGTTCCAGTCCCGTCTTGCCGGGGAATGCCCAGCCGCGGGCCAGGTTTTCGTTGCGCACGTAGGGCATGAAACCGCCTTCGGGGGCCTCGTCCACGATCGGCGGGGTGATGGCCGGGTAGTCCTTCATCGCAGGGATGCGCCACGGCTCCGAGCCGTTGGCGATGAACCCGTCGGTCAGCAGGATCACGGGGGTCATATGCTCCATGGCCAGGCGCCCGGCCTCGAATGCGTAGTGGAAACAGTCGCTGGGCGACGATGCCGCCACGACGATCACGGGGCACTCGCCGTTGCGGCCGTAGAGCGCCTGCGAGAGGTCGCTCTGCTCGGTCTTGGTCGGAAGTCCCGTCGAGGGGCCGCCGCGCTGTACGTCGACCACCACCAGCGGCAGCTCGGTCATCACGGCCAGTCCCAGCGCCTCGCTCTTGAGCGACAGGCCGGGGCCCGAGGTGGTCGTCACGGCGAAGTTGCCGGCGAAGGCTGCGCCGATGGCGGTGCAGATGCCCGCGATTTCGTCTTCGGCCTGGACGGTCTTCACCCCGAGGTCTTTGCGCTTGGCCATCTCTTCGAGGATTACGGTGGCCGGGGTGATCGGGTACGAGCCGCAGAAGAGCGGCAACCCGGCCTTTTCGGCTGCGGCGCACAGTCCCCATGCCGTGGCGACGTTGCCGCTGATCGAGCGGTAGGTGCCTTTTTCGAGCGGTGCGGGCGCTACGGTATAGGTGTTTGCGAACTGGTGCGTATTGGCTGCGTAGTTGTATCCCGCCTGGATAGCCAGCTTGTTGGCTTCGGCTATGGCGGGGTTCTTCTTTGCGAATTTGGTTTCGATGTATTTGAATGCGTAAGCCTCCGGCCGGTCGAACAGGTAGAAGCAGATACCCAGTGCGAACATGTTTTTGCACTTGGTCACGCTCTTGTTGTCGAGGCCGGTCTCCCGGAGCGCGTCGCGCGTCATCGTGGTGATGCCGGGGATTACTACGTTGTACTCGTCGAGTTTCAGCTCGGCGATGGGGTCGAGCGTGGCGAAGCACGCCTTTTTGAGGTGGTCTTCGGTGATCGAATCGCCGTCGATGATGACCGTCGCACCCGGTTTGAGCCATTTGCGGTTGGCCTTGAGCGCTGCGGGGTTCATCGCTACCAGCACGTCGCAGTAGTCGCCGGGATTCAGCTCCCGGTGGCTGCCGAAGTGAACCTGGAATCCCGATACGCCCGCCACGGTACCCTGCGGCGCACGGATTTCGGCGGGGTAGTCGGGGAAGGTCGAGATCCCGTTCCCGAGCAGCGCCGAGGTGTCTGAGAAAAGCGTGCCCGTAAGCTGCATGCCGTCGCCCGAGTCGCCGGAAAAGCGGATCACGACATCCTGCAACTCCCGTACATTGGTTTTGTCCATGTCTTGTTTCGGATTAGTAGGGTTTTGAAAACAATATCACAAATATATAAATTTATTGTCAAATTGTTCACGACGGGTGACTTTTTTGCAGCCCGTATCCGCCGGGTTTTTCTCTTTGCGCCTCCGTGTTGCTGATAATCCTGCTTTTGGGGGCTCGTTTTGCGTTTTATTTGTTACCGGATTTGTGAATTTGGTTGCGATTTGATAGCGGCCTTATTATTAAAATTTTTTGCGAATGCTGCTTCCGGATTGTAAGTGCTGCTCCGGATTTTTCGCTGTAATTTGCCTTCTTCCGTTCTCCCTGCTGTTGCTTCCGCCGCTGTTCCCGTCTTGCCCCGCCGCTGTTCCTGCCGTTGTTCTTTCTGCTGTTTCGGCTGGTCTTGCATTGTTCCCGTGGCTCTTCCCGCCGCTTTTATGTCGCTTCCTTCGCCGAACTTCCCGTGCCGTCCCATGCGCCCTGTCCCGCCCCGGACAGCATCCGGGCAGCCCCCGTTCCGGGCACGCAACCCGCATTGGGGGTTATACGAAAGGCCGCTGCAAAATTGTGTTGCAGCGGCCTCGTTGCCGTAACGTGTTTGTTATGCCGCATCCGGCCGGGGAATCTTACGGGCGCTGGCCCGGAAAATCTTGCGGGGGTGCCTGTCCGGCGTATTTTGCATGGGCGCCCGTGATCCCCGCGTGGTTCGGTTGCCGGGGCGGGCAGGCTTGGACGTCTACCGGATACGGTTTCGGACGTAAACGAGTTTCAGCTCCTTATTTTCCGACGGGCGCTCTTCGATCTCGACTATTTTCGAAAGGGATTTTACCAGCAGCGACAGTTTTTTGTATCCGTAATTGCGGGGGTCGAAATCCGGCATCTTCTTGGTGAGTACCCCGCCCACGATTCCGAGGAAGGCCCAGCCGCTGTCGTCGGCGGCGTCTTCGATCGTGTTTGCGAGCAGTGTTTTGAAATCCTCGTCGATCGGACGAATGATCGGCTGGGGCTGTGCCGTATCCGGAGCCGGGGCGGCTTTCTTCTCCGCAGCGGCGGGTTCTGCGGGGGCTGCCTCCGCAGCAACGTGTTCCGCGACGGCTGCTTCCGGCATGTCTGTTTCGGGTGCATTGCGCCCCTGATGTTTTTTCGCGGGCTTTTTCGGTGCCGCAGCTTTGGCTGCCGGCGCCGTTGCCGGCGTAACGGCCGTTGTCGGTGCCGGTGCGGGCTGTCCGAGTATCTCTACATAGATGAATTTGTCGCACGATTTGATGAACGGCTTGGGAGTTTTCTTTTCTCCGAAACCGAGCACCTCCCGTCCCGATTCGCGGATGCGGCTTGCCAGGCGGGTGTAGTCGCTGTCGCTCGACACGATGCAGAATCCGTTGACCGACTCTTTGTGCAGGATGTCCATCGCGTCGATTATCAGCGCCGAATCCGTCGCGTTCTTGCCTGTCGTGTAGGCGTATTGCTGGATCGGGGTGATCGAATTCTCGAGCAGCACGCTTTTCCATGCCGCGAACTTCGGGTCGGTGAAATCGCCGTAGATACGCTTGATCGTCGGCGTGCCGTAGTTGGCGATTTCGTCGAGTATGTCCTTGATTTTCCGGTGCGAGATGTTGTCGGCGTCGATCAGCACCGCGAATTTTTTATCGGATAGTTCCATGTCGGGTCTGTTTTATTTCCGAAAGATACGAATTTTTTTGGATTCGGGATGCCGATCCATCTTCTTTCGTGGCAGGCTCCCGGCTCCGGGTTCCGCCCTTCCCGCTTCTGCGGTGCCGTTTTTGCAGTACGGCGTCCGGCAGCGGGTTTGCCTCGACGTTCGTCGTGCGCTGCCGCCGGGACAGTTTCCCGGGAGAGACGGGCGGGCGTGCGCCCTGTTCTGAGTCGCTTCGCTGCGGCCTGCTCGCTGCGGCAGCCGCAGGGCATTGCCCGCATTGCATGATAAAGGCGCAAGCAGGCGTGCGCGTTCGTCGTGCCTGCTTCCGCCTCTGTTTTGGAGCTTGTCCGCCCCTGTCCGGGCCCGCTACCGGATCGAGTTCATTCGGATGCTGGCCTTGACCAGCGCGATTGCCCTTATGCGGTTGATCGCCACGTCCTTGTCTGCGTGGTGCGGGTTCTGGCTCACGAGTTTCACATACCCCTCGCGGTCGGATTTCTGAATGTATTTCACCGTCACGTACTCCTCGCCGTCGATGTCGATCGACAGCAGATACATGTCGCCCCAGAAGATGTCGTTGATGTCGCCCAGTTGTTTGTAAAGTACGATGTCGCCGCTTTTGAGCAGCGGGTACATCGAATCCCCTACGATATATATGGCGCCGTCGCATTTGGGCAGGTTGGGAATGTGGATGAAATTCACGGGTTTGGCCTGCGCCTGGTCGGCGAACAGCGGTACCAGCCCCGCCGTGCCCTCGATCGAGTAGAGGGGCACGCTCTGCAACGGCAGCGAATTGTCCGTGCGGTGCATGTAAGCTGTCAGGTCGGGTTCGGCGTTGAACATGTTGCCCTTGCCGCCTTCGAGCCATTCAGGATTTACGTTCAATTCCTGAACCAGGATGTTCCGGTTGCGTGCCGAGAGACCCGCCTTCCCGGTCTCGATCATCGAGAGAGCCGCCTTGCCGATGCCAAGCCGCTGTGCCAGTTGTTCTTGCGTCATCCCCAACTGTTTCCGTATCAGTTTTACCCGTTCGTTCATAGCTTTTAATCGGAAAATTTTATATTAAAAAATTGAATATTTTGTTTGGGAATTCAATATTTGAACTTATCTTTGTCCTGCAAAGTTAAACAATTTATTTCTGCCTGCAAATTTATTTGCAAAAATCTTGCTAATTATCAACTATGTATTCGGTTTCATCTGAACTTTACCATGAGGCGGCGGCACGGTTGTCGGACGCCATCGACGGCGGGAACTATTTTTCGGGTTCGCTTGCGTTCCGCTTCGGCGATACGGACTGCCGCCTCACGGCGTCGGTCATCGTCTACCGCGGCCGCGTTTCGCTGCCCGAAGGGGTACGGCACCCCGTTACGGATCTCGTGCCTGTCTGGTGGGAATTCCACACCACGCAAGCCGGGGGCGAAGTGCTCAACGACTTCGATTTCTCCGAACTGAAGCGCTACGTGTAGTCCGCCCCAACCGTTCCGGCCATCCCTCCGGGCCCGGCGCAGCCGCCGGAACGTCATTTTCTTCCGAACCTCCCGCCGCGGCGCCGCGCATAGGGTTCAAAAACCAAACCAATGTCTGTTAAAACCGACCCGGCCTCTGCGGAAATTCCTTCCGCAGAGGTTTTCGTACCTGCCGCCATCCTCGAGCCCGATTTCCCCGGCCTTCGCGCCGCGCCCGTCCAGCCCCTTTCCAGCGTCCAGTTTGTCGCATCCGACCAGCCAGTTCCCACCGGATCTTCCGTTCCCAGTGACCAATCGGTTCCCTGCGATCAGTCCGTTCCCGGCGATATTTCCGTCGCACCCGACATTTCCGCTGTGCCCGGCCTTCGCGCCGCGCCCGGCCAGCCCCTTTCCTGCGTTCAGTCTGTACTCTCCGGTCAGCCCGCTCCTTGCGATCTGCCCGGCACACCCGGCCAGCCCGGCCAGCCCGTCGCGCCCGATATTTCCGCCGCGCCCGTCCGGCCTGCTTCCCCCGCCCAAGGTGCTATTGCCAGCCGGCCCGCCGTGCCCGGGTACGGGGCGGTCTGCACGGATGGAGCCGGGTCGTCCGGGGCTCCCTCCTCCGCTGCGGGTGTGCCCCCTTCGCTGGGCGCATTCGCGCTGGCGGTCTATCCCTTCCTCGAGCTGCAACCCTTCCACCGGGCGTATTACCGTGTGCTGGAGGCTTTTGCCGCCGGGCGCATCCGGCGTCTGATCGTCACCATGCCGCCCCAGCACGGCAAGAGCGTCGGCGCGACGACACTGCTTCCGGCCTACGTGCTGGGGCTCGATCCCGACCTGCGCGTTGCGATCGCCTCCTATTCCGGGGCGCTGGCTTCGAAATTCAACCGCCGCGTGCAACGTATCATCGAATCGCGCGAATATGCCGCGCTCTTTCCCGCCACGACCATCAAACAGGGGGCGAAGCCGCCCGGTTATATCCGTACGGCCGACGAAGTGGAGGTCATCGGCCGCCGCGGCGGGCTGCTCTCCGTCGGGCGCGAAGGGGCGCTCACGGGTAACCGCGTCGACTGCTTCATCCTCGACGACCTCTACAAGGATGCCCTCGAAGCCAATTCGCCCATCGTCCGCGCCAATTGCTGGGAGTGGTATACCTCGGTCGTGCGGACGCGCATGCACAACGCCTCGCGCGAACTGATCGTCTTCACACGTTGGCACGAAGAAGACCTTATCGGCACGCTCGCCGCGCGTGAACCCGTCGTTGAGTTCACCCGCTGGGCGCAGCTCGACGGGCTGTCCCCCGACACGTGGCTGCATCTGAATTTCGAGGCGCTGAAAACCTCGCCGCCTACCGAGGTCGACCCCCGTGTCCCTGGCGAGGCGTTGTGGGAAGGGCAGCAGGGGCGTGCGTTGCTCGAAGCCAAACGGCGGCTCGACCCGCTGCAATTCGAAAGTATGTACCAGGGGCATCCCTCGTCCCGCGAGGGTTTGCTCTACGGGCTGAACTTCGCCGAGTACGACCAGCTGCCGCACGAGATCGTCCGCCGCGCCAACTATACCGATACGGCCGATACGGGCGACGACTACCTCTGCTCGCTCTCGTATGCGGTCGATGCCGACGGGGTGGTCTACATTACCGATGCCGTCTATTCGCGTGAACCGATGGAGGTCACCGAGCCGCTCGTGGCCGGGATGCTCCTGCGCTCCGATACGCGGCAGGCGGCCATAGAAAGCAATAACGGCGGCCGTGGTTTTGCACGCTCGGTGCAGGCTTTGGCACCCTCCGTGCGCATCGAATGGTTCCACCAAGGCGCCAACAAGGAGGCGCGTATCCTCTCCAATTCGGCCACGGCGCTGCACCTCGTGCGCTTTCCCCGGGGCTGGAACCTGCGCTGGCCGGAGCTATACGCCCACCTGACGACCTATCGCCGCCGGTTCCGCGCCAATCGCTGGCACGATGCCGCCGACGTGGTGACCGGTATCGTCGAGCGCGAAGCCCCCGGCCGCAACCGCGCCCGGGTGAGAGGTGTCCGGTTCCTGTAGGTTGGGATCGGGTTTTTGCGGTCTAAAAGTAATATTTGAAACCGACCGTCGGGCTGATTCCGAGCTGGAAAGAGACCCCGTTCACACCCGTTCCCGAATACGACAGATAGCTGTAGTCCAATGTCAGGAGACAGATCGACAATCCGATATGGGACGACGGCCTGATTTCGAACGCTCCGAGCGACAACCCTGCATCGAAGCCGTATCCGCTGGTTCCGTCCGTCGATGCGAACGCGAATCCCACACTTCTGGACGACCGCCCGACCGGAACTCCTCGCCCCGAAAAGACTGCCGTTGCGGCTGCGCAATGTGAAGCCTGCGTTAAATTATCTTCCCGTGCGGAACCAATCGCCCCGATTTTTCGTACCTTTGGCTCCATGGTTATTTAGTTTGCACTAATCCCAATTTAACATGAAAGCATTGAAAATCGGAAATTTGCTCGCTCCCGTCCCCATCGTGCAGGGCGGTATGGGCGTAGGCATATCGCTCGCAGGGCTGGCTTCGGCCGTCGCCGACCAGGGCGGCATCGGCGTCATTTCGTCGGCCGGCCTGGGAGTGATTTACAAAGACTATTCGAAAGATTACCGTACGGCCTCGATCTGGGGGCTGAAACAGGAACTGAAAAAGGCCCGCGAGGCCACGAAAGGCATCGTCGGCGTGAACGTCATGGTCGCCATGTCCAATTTCGCCGACATGGTCAGAACCGCCATCGCCGAGAAGGCGGACATCATCTTCTCGGGCGCCGGGCTGCCGCTCAACCTGCCGTCGTTCCTTACCGAAGGAGCCAAAACCAAACTGGCACCCATCGTATCGTCGGCGCGCGCCGCGAAACTGCTGTGCCAGAAATGGTTTGCCGAATATAAGTACATTCCCGACGCCATCGTGGTCGAAGGCCCCAAGGCGGGCGGCCACCTCGGCTATAAGGAGGAGCAGCTTGTCGACGAGCATTATGCGCTCGAGAGCATCGTTCCCGAAATCGTCGCCGAAGTACATGCGTTCGAGGCCGAGCACGGCTGCCATATCCCCGTCATCGCCGGCGGCGGTATCTACACCGGCGAGGATATCTACCGCATCATGTCGCTGGGCGCCGAGGGCGTGCAGATGGGCACCCGCTTCGTCACGACCGACGAGTGCGATGCCGACCCGGCCTTCAAGCAGAGCTACCTCGACGCCACGCAGCAGGATATCGAGATCATCAAGAGCCCCGTGGGCATGCCGGGCCGGGCCATCCACAGCTCGTTCCTCGACCGGGTGAAGGAGGGCCTGAAACGCCCCCGAAACTGTCCGTTCGACTGCATCAAGACGTGCGACGTGACGCACAGCCCCTACTGCATCATGCTGGCGCTCTACAACGCCTTCAAGGGGAAATTGCAGAACGGCTATGCCTTCTGCGGCGCCAACGCATGGCGGGCCGAAAAGATCCAGTCGGTACGCGACCTGATGGCTTCGCTCAAGGCCGAGTATGACAATTTTTCGCTGAAAGGGAAACTCTTCGGCGTAAAATAATCCGCTCCCCGGGAAAGCCCTCCCTTCCGACTTTTTCAGGGGTGGGGCGAAAAGATGTGACGACCTGATAAATCGGGTCGTCACATCTTTTTTTTGAAGGAGAATGGGGGACGGGGGCAACGGTTTTGTTTCCGGTTTCCTGCACGAAAAAACACGCTTCAATTCGACCCGCAGCGAGTTGTGTGCGCTGCGGTCGTGTTGTATATTAGGTGCAGGGCTGCCGATTCGGCAGCCCTGCTTTTTTACGCTTGATCCTGCCCTGCCACCCCGATCAGCCTGGAGCAAAGCTTAACAGATCCAATTTTGGTTGTTATGATAAGGAATGCTGTCTGAACCGAATGCGGTAACGCAGACTGCATACCGGCGCCGCACGAAGCCGCACAAGGCCGTGCGCCCGGAAACCGGGATTTTCGCTTTGCCGGGACAGCCTAAAAGGTGCCGAACCGGAAGACGATCTTCTGGCAATAGAGTTCGCCGGGTCTGAGCAGCGGCGACGGGAAATCGGGGTGGTTCACGGCGTCGGGGTAGTTCTGGCATTCGATCGCCACGCCGTCGTAGTCGTTGTAACGTCCGCCGGTCTTGGTTTCGGGGCATCCGCCTGCGAGCCAGTTGCCGGTGTAGACCATCACGCTGGGCTGCGACGAAAGTACCTTTACGCAGCGTCCCGAACTTTTTTCGCGCAGTTCGCCGACCTCGCCCAGGATGTTGGGCTGCCACCCGTCGATGACGAAAGGATGGTCGTACCCCTTGAAATCGCGGATGTGGTTGAACTCCGAGCCGATGCCGGGGCGGAAGGGCCTGAATTGGCGGAAGTCCTGCGGGGTGCCCGCTGCGTCGAGCAATTTCCCGGTCGGGATTTGCTTGTCGTTCATTTCGAGCACCTTCGAGCTGTTCAGGCGCAGTTCGTGGTCGAGGATCGAACCGCTTCCGTCGCCCGCAAGATTGAAATAGACGTGGTTCGTGAGGTTCACGACCGTCGTTTTGTCCGTCTTGGCGAGGTAGGTGATTTCCAGGGCATTGTCGTCGTCGAAATCGAATACGGCTTCGACGTTCAGCTCGCCGGGGTAATTCTGGTCGCCGTCCTCCGACAGGAGCGACATGACGACGCGGTTGGTCTCGACACGGCTTTCCCAAAGACGGTTGGCGAAATTTTTCGTGCCGCCGTGCAGGTGGTTGGGGCCGTTGTTGACCTCCAGCGAATATTCTTTGCCTTCGATGGTCATGCGTCCCGATGCGATGCGGTTGGCACAGCGGCCGACGCTCTTGCCCGAGGCGGCCCCGTCGAAGAAGTAGCCTTCGGGGTGTTTGTAACCGAGCACCACGTCGGCCATGCGGCCTTCGCGGTCGGGCATCGTCACGGAGACGATCGCCGCCCCGAAATTCGAGAGCTTCACTTCGGCGCCCTTGTCGTTGCGCATCGTGTAGAGGATGATCGCCTCTCCTTCGGGCGTCATGCCCCATACGTGTTGTTCGATAGTTACCATATTATTCTGCGGGTTTTAAGGTTGCCAGGATATGGTCGATGCGGCGCAGGGTCTCCTCCTTGCCGATGAACGACGTCACGTCGTACATGCCGGGGCCCTTGCCGGCGCCGACCAGGGCCAGGCGCAGCGTGTTCATCACCTGCCCCATGCCGTAGCCTTTCTGCTCGATCCAGCCGTGTACGATCCGCTCGGTATTTTCCAGCGAGAAATCGTCGATCGCGGCCAGTACGCTGCGCAGTTCGCGCAGGATTTCGGGGTTCTGCCCCTTCCAGTATTTCCTGGTCTGCTTCTCTTCGTATTCGGCCGGGGCCACGAAAAAGAACGACGTCAGATCCCACAGGTCGGTGATGAACGTGGCGCGCTCCTTCATGATACCGGCGGCGCGGCCTGCGACCTCGTCCGCGACCTCGATGCCGTGCCCGCGCAGGATCGGCTGGTAGAGCGCGGCCAGTTCGGCGTCGCTCTTATGGTGCATGTACTGTGCATTGAACCATTTTGCCTTGTCGGGCTGGAAGCGTGCGCCCGACTTGGAAACGCGTTCCAGCGAGAAATTGTCGATCAGCTCCTGCATCGAGAAAATCTCCTGCTCGGTGCCGGGGTTCCACCCCAGCAGCGCCAGCATGTTGATGAATGCCTCGGGGAAATAGCCGTCCTCGCGGTATCCGTGCGCGGTCTCGCCCGTCGTGGGGGATTTCCAGAAGAGCGGGAATACGGGGAATCCCATCTTGTCGCCGTCGCGTTTCGAGAGCTTGCCGCCGCCCGTGGGTTTGAGCAGCAGGGGCAGGTGGGCGAACGCGGGCTGCGTCGCCGTCCATCCGAATGCCTTGTATAGCAGGTAGTGCAGCGGCAGCGAAGGAAGCCACTCCTCGCCGCGGATGACGTGCGAGACCTCCATCAGGTGGTCGTCGACGATGTTGGCGAGGTGGTAGGTGGGCAGTGCGTCGGCCGATTTGTAGAGCACCTTGTCGTCGAGCGTCGAGGTGTTGACCTCCACGTGGCCGCGGATCAGGTCATCCATTTCGACGACTTCGTTTTCAGGCATTCTGAAACGGATCACCCACTGGTCACCGCGGTCGATACGCGCCCTGACCTCTTCGGCGGGCAGCGCCAGCGAGGTGGCCAGCTTTTCGCGCACGGTGTAATTGTAGGCGAATGCCTCGCCGCGTCCTTCGGCCTCCCTGCGCAGGGCGTCCAGCTCTTCGGCCGTGTCGAACGCATAGTACGCCCACCCGGCTTCGACCAGCTGCAGGGCGTATTTGAGGTATATCTCACGCCGTTCGCTCTGGCGGTAGGGGGCGTGGGGGCCGCCCGCGCCGACGCCTTCGTCGATCCGGATGCCGCACCACTCGAGCGATTCGAGGATATACTCTTCGGCGCCCGGTACGAAACGCTGCGAGTCGGTGTCCTCGATGCGGAGGATCATTGTGCCGCCCATCTTGCGGGCGAATAGGTAGTTGTAAAGGGCCGTGCGGACGCCGCCGATATGCAGCGGCCCCGTGGGGCTCGGTGCAAAGCGCACTCTTACGGGTCTTGCCATGTTATGATTCTATTTTGTTTTTGTCGTTTCGTTTCAGTTCGTCTTCCCTGCGCCGGGCGTAAGCGTCGTATTCGGGCGTATCCGGGAAATCGCGCCACGCCCTGCCGCACCTGCGCAGCCCGGCGGCCGCGACGATTGCCATGCCCGCGCAGGCTGTTCCCACGATTGCCGCCGTGATAATCCACATCGTGCGGTTACGCAGGATCGCAGCGGCGAGGATCAGGCCGAAAAGCACTCCCTGCGTCCGGCGGGAGAACAGTATGCTGCACAACGTGTCCATGTCCGGGGTGTCCTTATTGCGGGTGTCTGCTGCGTTTCGGTGTGCCGGATGGGGACGTCAGACGTTGAACAGGAAGTGCATGATGTCGCCGTCCTGCACGACGTATTCCTTGCCCTCGATGCCTATTTTACCGGCGTCGCGGCACGCTTTCTCCGAGCCCAGCGCCACGTAGTCGTCGTACTTGATGACCTCGGCGCGGATGAATCCTTTTTCGAAGTCGGTGTGGATGATACCTGCCGTCTGCGGGGCTTTCATGCCGCGCACGTATGTCCAGGCCCGTGACTCGTCGGCGCCCGTGGTGAAGAACGTTTCGAGGTTCAGCAATTTGTAGGCCGATTTTATCAGGCGTGCCACGCCCGATTCCTCGAGGCCGAGGTCTTCGAGGAACATCTGCCTCTCCTCGTAGCTTTCCAGTTCGGCGATGTCGGCCTCCGTCGCTGCTGCGACGACGAGCATTTCGGCTTTCTCGCCCGCGATGGCCGCCTTCACCGCTTCGGTATAGGCATTGCCCGTCACGGCGCTTTTCTCGTCTACGTTGCAGACGTAGAGCACCGGTTTGTCGGTCAGCAGGTTGAGGTCGGCGACCAGCTTGCGGTCTTCCTTCTCCAGTTCCACCGTGCGGGCGCTGTTCCCCTGTTCGAGCGCGGCTTTGTATTGCAGGAGCAACTCCACGGCACGCCTGGCGTTCTTGTCGCCGCCCGAGGTGGCCTGCTTCTGCGTTTTGGCGAGGCGGTTTTCGACGGTTTCGAGGTCTTTGAGCTGCAACTCCGTGTCGATGATGCCCTTGTCGCGCACGGGGTCGATCGACCCGTCCACATGGGTGATGTTGCCGTTGTCGAAGCAGCGCAATACATGGATGATGGCATGCGTGTTGCGGATGTTGGCCAGGAATTTGTTGCCGAGCCCTTCGCCTTTCGACGCCCCTTTCACCAGCCCGGCGATGTCCACGATCTCGATCGTGGTCGGGATCACCCGTTTGGGATTGTCGATCTCCGCCAGTTTGACAAGCCGCTGGTCGGGAACCGTGATGACGCCCACGTTGGGTTCGATGGTACAGAAAGGAAAGTTCGCCGCCTGCGCCTTCGCATTGGACAGGCAGTTGAAAAGGGTCGATTTACCCACGTTGGGCAAACCTACGATGCCGCATTGTAAAGCCATTCTATTTATTTGTCGTTAGATTTCAATAACGCCTGCAAAGATACGAAATTCTTTTCATATTGTCATCGCAGGCAGGGGCTTTCGCACGGTTCCGCCTGCGATTTCCCGCTTTGCAGGGCATCGCCGGACGGATCGCCCGCAATGAAAAGGCAGCGGCCTGCGCAGGCCGCTGCCTTTTGGGGGCAGGCTGGTTTATCGTGCGTAGATGCGGGCGGCATAGCCCCCGCCCGGGGCCATCCGGATCTTCAGCCTGCGATCCTGCGGCAGCTCCGATACGGTCTTCCTGAAGTCGCGGGCTGCCCGGTCGGCGTTGATGCCGTCGGCGAAACTCTCGACGTCGTAGTTGCCGTTGCCGATGAACGACAGATCCAGCTCCAGTTCGCGGGGTGTCCAGTCGGTCATGGCGCCGATGTACCACGTGTCGCCCGAGCGGCGGGCGATGGCGATATATTCGCCCACCGAGCCCGTGAGGGCCACCGTTTCATCCCATACGGTCGGGACTGAGGCCATGAAAGCGAAGCACTCGGGTTCCTTCATGTAGTTCGACGGCGAATCGCAGAGCATCGTGATCGGCGACTCGAAGACCACGTACTCGGCCAGCTGGCGGCAGCGGGTGCCCTGGCTCATGGGTTCGCTGTGCACCGGGCGGTAGTTGCCGCGCGAGGCATTGCGCATGGCTCCCTGCGTATAGTCCATCGGCCCGGCGACCATGCGGATGAACGGCATCGTGACGTCGTATTTCACCATGTCGGTCGATTCGGCCGACCATTTCAGCTGTTCGAGGCCGAACACGCCCTCGTAATTGAGTACGTTGGGCCATGTGCGGTTGAGCCCCGTGGGCTTGAATACGCCGTGGAAATCGAGCAGCATCTTATGTTCGGCGCAGACTTCGGCGGCGCGGTGCAGGAAATCGACCATCCGCTGGTCGTCACGATCCATGAAATCGACCTTGAAACCCTTGACGCCCATGTCGGCGTAATGTTTCACGACGCGTTCCATGTCGCGCTCGAAGGCGTAGTAGCCCGCCCATAGGATGATGCCTACGTTGCGTTCACGGGCATATTCTACCAATTCGGGCAGGTTGATTTCGGGCACCACCTGCATCAGGTCAGCCTGCTTGTTTACGGCCCATCCCTCGTCGAGGATCACGTATTCGATCCCGTGCTGCGAGGCGAACCAGATATAATACTTATAGGTTTCGTTGTTGATGCCCGCCTTGAAATCGACGTCGTAGAGGTTCGAGGCGTTCCACCACTCCCAGGCCACTTTGCCGGGTTTGATCCACGAGGTGTCGGCGATCTTCGAGGCCGGGGCGAGGCGGTAGACCAGGTCGTTGTCGAGCAGCTGGCTGTCGTCCTTCGATACGGCCATTACGCGCCACGGGAACGACCGGGTGCCTTCGGTCGCGGCGATGTAGGGTTCGCGCTCCGTGACCAGCATCTGCAACTGGTTGTGCCCGCCCTGTTCCTCCTTTTTGGGATAGGGGGCGAACACGCCCTTCAGCACGGGGGCCTCCGTCGAGTTGTTGAGGAAGAGGCCCGGATAACCCTGCAGGTCGGCCTCGGTGATGACCATCTTGCGGCCGCCGGGAAGTTCCACCAGCACGGGCAGGAAGATCAGTTTGCGGGAGTCGAGCTGCGTGAGCGGGAGACGGGTGTAGGTGTTCTCGAACGAATTGCGGAACTGCCCTTCGAAATCCAGCAGCCGCTTGTGTCCGACATAGGGGGCGTACGCCGTATAATCGCCCGGGAAGGTATAGGCGACCTGCTCGTTCTCGACCAGGATGCCCTCCTTTTTCCGGGTCGTGAAACGGTAGGCCAGCCCGTCGTCGTAAAGGCGGACTACCAGCCCGTAATCGCCGCGCATCGTAAGCTCGAGTTCGTTGTAGTGGTCGCGGACGCTGCTCTTCTTGTAGAACGGCGAGGCGATCCGTGCGTCGGCCGTATTTTTCCTGGCCCTGGTGACTTTGGGGTTGCTGCCCAGCACTTCGCCGCCGCCGAGCGTCATCGAGACGGGCGACGGGGCGAGCAGCGTTTCGCCGTCGGCCGAGAGCGAGATCCGGAGGTCGGAGCCGGTGGCGACGGTGGCCTGCAGCGTGCCGTCGGGCGAGGTGAGCGTGTAGTTTTTCTGTGCCATGAGCGGCAATGCGCACAGGGTGCATGCGAATAGGAATAGCGGTTTTAAGGACATAAATTCAGTTTGAACGGTTAATTTGCCCCGAAGATAGTAAATCCTCCGCAAAAAACGGCCGATATGCCTGAATTTTGATCTCCGTGCGCAATGCCCGGGGCGGGACACCTGTTTGCGGGACGGTGCTAACGCCTTTTCGGGGCGACCTGGCTGCGGTATTCCGACGGGGTGAGGCCTTTGAGCTGGCGGAACGTGCGCGAGACGTTCTTGATGTCGGAGAAACCCAGCTCGGCGGCCGCCTCGGATACGCTCAGCCCTTCGCACAGCAGCTGCATCATCTTTTCGATGCGTGTCTGGATGATGTAATCGTAGATCGAGGTGCCCATGCCCTTCTTGAAGCGGGTTTCGAGCAGGCGGCGCGACAGGGGCACCAGTTTCACCAGGTCGTCCACCGTGATCTTCTGGCTGATATTTTCATGGATGTAGCGCAATACTTCGGCGATGTGCGGGTCGTTGTTGGCATAGATGTCCGTCGATTGCCGGGTGATGATGTTGAGCGGCATCACCATGACGTCTTCCCATTCCGCTTCGGGGTTGCGGATCAGCCGGTCGATCAGCCGTGCCACGTCGTAGCCGCCCTGCTCGACGCCCTGGCTGAGCGACGAAAGGTTCGGGGCGGAGAGCTTGCAGATCGTCTCGTCGTTGTCTACCCCCAGGATGGCTATGTCGTTGGGGATGCGCGAATTCCCCCCCCCCCTCGATCTGGAGGCACGCTTCGGTGATATGGTACGCCTGGTTGTCGTCGCAGGCCATGATAGCCACCGGTTTGGGCAGCGATTGCAGCCACGTGATGAGCTGCGCCGTGTCATAGTACCACAGGTCGTTCTGGGCTCCGCTGCGCAGCGACGAGAAGGTGAAATCGGGGTTCGCCTGCTCGATGGTCTCGCGGAAACCCTGGCAGCGTTCGTCCGAGAAGTCGATGCCCCGCGTCCCGTAGAAGGCGAAGTTGCGGAACCCCTTTTTCAGGAAATACTCCGCGGCCATGCGGCCGGCAAGGTGGTGCGGCCCGGTGATGTTGGGGATCGTCGTGAAACGCTTCTTGAAATCCTGCGCGATGGCGATGATGCCGTTTTCGCGGAACAGACCGACGTTGTCCGTGTTGTAGAACTGCCCGATCACGGCGTCGGCCTTCATCCGCACGGCCCATTCGACCACCGCCTCTATGCCGAACTTGTCGCGTATCGACAACGGCAGCCGGCAAAGGCTCCACGCCTGCGCCGTGTCGTGCGCATAGCGGGCCATGCCGAGCAGCAGTTCGCGGGCATAGGCTTCGGAAAAATCGGTCAGGAAAATTACGCGTGCCATGGTCTGGTTGGGTCTCTTCGAGGGTAAAGATAGCTTTTTTTCGGGAATTTTCTGCCCCAGGACAGAATTTCGGGCGAAAAGGCACTCCTGCCGGGGTTTCGGCGCCGGATAGGAAGGTTCTGCGCGATGTGAGGATGTAAAAGCGCAAATAGCCACGGACGGGACGCTTCTCTTCTCTTATATTTGTATAACCTAAACTGCGACCGGTTCCGATGCTGCGCAGATACGGCTGCCGGGGTTTGCAATACCGCCCCGGAATCCTTATCTTTGATGGAACGCTTTACGGACGGGGCGCATACACCGAAACTGCCATGACCAAAAAACTTACCTTCGCCTTGCTGGCCCTCGGGCTCCTTGCGTGCGCGCCGCGGCCGGCCGGCCCGGTCGATTATGTAGACCCGTTCATCGGCACGGGCTACCATGGGCATACCTACCCGGGCGCAACGACGCCGTTCGGCATGGTGCAGCTCAGCCCCGACACGCGTGCCGGGGACTGGGACGCCTGCGCCGGATACCATTACGACGATACGACCATCGACGGTTTTTCGCATACGCACCTCAGCGGTACGGGGTGTGCCGACCTGGCCGACATCCTGTTCCATCCCACCACGCGCGAAATCGTGTTGCACGACGGCGCCTGCGTCCTGCAGCCCTATTTCTTTTCGCACGGGGACGAGAAGGCCTCCTGCGGCTATTATGCCGTGGAGTTACCCGGTGAAAATATCCGGGTGGAGCTTACGGCGGCGCCCCGTACGGGCGTGCACCGCTATACCTTTACGGGCAAGGGGCCGCGGCAGGTGGTCGTCGACCTGATGCACACGATCGCCGAGGAGCAGGTCGACATGCGCGAATTGCGGACGACGGCACCCGATGAGATCGCCGGGATGCGCCGCACGCAGGGGTGGGTGCCCGACCAGTATGTCTTTTTCTCCGCCCGTTTTTCGGAGCCTTTCGCCGACGTGCGGCTGCTGGGCGACAAACAGGCCGTGCTGACCTTTGCGCCGGACACCGAAACGCTTACGATAGCCGTCGGGTTGTCGTCGGTCAGCGCTGAGAATGCCCGTCTCAACAGCGTCGCCGAGGTGCCGGAGCTGGATTTCGATGCCGTGCATGCGCGTGCCGCCGCGCTGTGGCGCGAAGCGCTGGGCGACATCGTCGTCGAGGGCGGTTCGCGCGACGAAATGGTCAATTTCTATACGGCGCAGTACCATACCAAGCTGACGCCCAATCTGATGAGCGATGTCAACGGCGAGTACCGTCGTCACGACCAGCGCATCGCGCGTATGCCGCAGGGCGGGGCCTACTATTCGACATTCTCGCTGTGGGACACTTTCCGCGCGTGGAACCCGTTGCAGACGCTGGTGGATACGACGTTAGTCAACGACATGATCCGCAGTATGCTCGACATGTACGACATAACGGGCGAGCTTCCGATCTGGCCGCTCGCGTCGGGCGAGACGGGGACGATGATCGGCTACCATGCCGCGTCGGTCATTGCCGACGCCTACCTGAAAGGTAGCCGCGGATACGATGCCGAAAAGGCACTCGATGCGATGATCCGCTCGTCGAACATCAATAAGAAAGGTTCCGATTACTATGTGGCACAGGGGTTTATACCTTCCAATATCAAGCGCGAGTCGGTCTCCTGCACGCTGGAATATGCTTACGATGACTGGGCGATCTCCCGCATGGCCGGGGCCATGGGCCGGGACGACGTCGCCCGGGAGTATGCGCAGCGGGCGCTCAACTACGCCAATGTCTTCGACGGGTCGACCTGTTTCTTCCGCGGCCGCGGGACGGACGGCAACTGGTCTGAGCCGTTCGAAGAGTTCGCCACGGGGCGCGACTATACCGAGGCCACGCCGTGGCACTACCGTTTCTTCGTGCCGCACGACGTGAACGGGCTCGCCGGGCTTTTCGGCAGCCGCGCGGCATTCGTCCGTGAACTGGATCGGCTCTTTACGCTCGAATCGGATGAGATGCAGCTCGACGTAAGCGACGTGACGGGGCTCATGGGGCAGTATGCCCACGGCAACGAACCCAGCCACCACATGGCCTACCTCTACAATTATGTCGGGCAGCCGTGGCGGACACAGGAGCTCACGCGCAGCCTGCTACACGGGATGTACGCCCCGACGCCCGCGGGGATCATCGGCAACGAGGACTGCGGCCAGATGTCGGCGTGGTACATCTTCTCCAGCCTGGGCTTCTATCCCGTCTGCCCCGGCTCGAACCAGTTTGCGCTGACCGCCCCCCAATTCCCGAAGGCCGTCGTGCGCCTGGCCAACGGCCGCACGCTGACCGTTACGGCAAACAACCCCCGCCGCAATACCTATATCGCTTCGGTGACGCTCGACGGAGTGCCCGTGACCGAAAATTTCATCACCTACGAACAACTGATGCAGGGGGGAGAACTGCACTTTACGCTCCGGCAGCGCCCTGACTTCACGCGCGGTACGGAGGCTGCCGCGGAACCCTATTCGCTCACGCGCGGCCAGGTCGTTTCGATCCCCTATACCACGCAGAACGTGAGCCTCTTCACCGAGCCTGTGGCCGTCGCCCTGGCCACGACGACGGCCGGGGCCGAAATCCGCTATACGCTCGACGGCTCGGAGCCGGACGAAACCTCGGCGCTCTATGCCGGGCCCGTCGTTGTCGACCGCTCGCTGACGCTCAAGGCGCGGGGATTCAAACCCGGGGCCGCACCGAGCCGTACGCTGACGCTCCAAGCCGAGAAGGCCGTATTCCGCAAAGGGCTGTCCGGAGCGGGCGCGGCCATGCGTCCGGGCGTCGCCTATGCCTGTTACGAAGGCGTGTTCTCGCATGTGGACGAGATTCGCCGGGGGAAGCTCGTGGCGTCCGGGACAATGCCCGAGCCGTCGATTGCCGATGCCCCGCAGGAAGACCATTTCGGATATATTTTCAACGGCTGGATCCGCATTCCCGAACGGGGCGTGTGGGAGTTCATGACCAAGAGCGACGACGGCAGCGTGCTCGTGATCGGCGACCGGAAGGTGGTCGACAACGACGGGTCGCACGCTTCGGTCATGGCGACCGGGCGCGTGGCGCTCGAAGCGGGTCTGCATCCCTATACGCTCATGTATTTCGAGGATTACGAGGGGCAGGATCTCTCCTGGGGCTGGAGGGCGCCCGGAGCGGCTCTCTTCGAGCAGATCCCCGCGGAGCGTCTGTGCGTCGAATTTCCCAATTGTCCCGGTGATTAAACTATAAAGTTATGAAACGATTGTTCTATCTTCTGGCGGCAGCGGCGTTCACTGCCTGCGGTTCGGCCACGACGCTTAGCGTCATGACCTTCAACATGCGTTACGACAACCCCGAAGACGGGGCGGACAACTGGCGTTTCCGTCGCGGGCGGGTCGCCGAGGTGATCGCTTCGCACGGCGTCGACGTTTTCGGTACGCAGGAGCTGCTTGCCAACCAGCTCGGCGACCTGAAGCGTTTGCTGCCCGGCTATGCTGCGGTGGGCGTCGGCCGTGAGGACGGTGCCGAGGCGGGCGAGTTCAGTGCCGTATTTTATCGGCGGGATCGTTTTACGCCCCTCGAATCCGGGACTTTCTGGCTGAGCGAAACCCCCGACGTCGCAGGCTCGAAAGGGTGGGACGGCGCCTGCGAGCGCGTGGCAACCTGGGTCGTACTGCATGACAGGGAAGGGGGCCGGGAGTTCCTCTTCGTCAACACCCACCTCGACCATGTAGGGCAGGTCGCCCGCGACGAAGGCGTGAACCTGCTCAGGGAGCGCATCGAAGCGCTGCGCGGGGATCGGCCTGTGATCCTGACGGGCGATTTCAATTCCGAGCCCGGCTCGTCGGTCGTGGCGCACGTGCAGAAAGACGGCGTGCTGCATGATGTGAAGCAGGTCGCCGCCCGTAAATCCGGCACGGAGTGGAGTTTTTCCGACTTCGGGCAGATACCCGAGTCCGAACGCCCGTTGCTCGACTACATCTTCGTGAGCGACGGCATCGCCGCCGACCTTTACGAGGTGCTGCCCGATACGCTCGGTGGCGGTTATGTCTCCGACCATGCCCCCGTGATGGCCATTGTCAAATTCGAAAAATAACATCCCGCAATGAAAAAGATACTCAAAAGCTGGCTGCTGTTCGCAGCACTGTGCACCTGCGCCACGGCTGTGGCCGAGCGCCCCATCCTGATCCATTCGCACAACGATTATTGCCGCCGTGCCCCTTTCTGGCAGGCGTACGCCCAGCAGGTCTATTCCATCGAGGCCGACGTGTTCCTGCACGGCGGCAAGCTGCTCGTGGGGCACGAGGTCGAAGACCTTTCGCCCGGCATGACCTTCGAGGCGCTCTACGTCGAACCGCTGGTGACGCTCTTCGGGCGTAACGGCGGGCGGGCATGGAAGGATTCCGGCGAACATCTTCAACTGATGGTCGAGCTCAAGTCTGCTACCGAACCGACTTTACAGGCCGTTGCGGCATTGCTGGGCCGCTATCCCGAGGTGTTCGACCCGGGGGTGAACCCCGAGGCCGTGCGGATCGTTGTCACGGGGCGTGTCCCGGCACCGGCCGATTTCGGCAAATATCCCTCCTATATCCGTTTCGACGGGGTGTGGGATGCCGACTATACGCCCGCGCAACTGGAGCGCATCGCCCTGATAAGCGCCGATTTCAGCGACTATTCGCAGTGGAACGGCAAGGGCTCGATCATCCCGGCCGAGCGTGCGGAACTGGAGACGGTCATCGACCGCGCACATGCCTGGGGAAAACCCGTGCGTTTCTGGGGCGCCCCCGAAGGGACGACGGTTTACTATACCTTTTATGATATGGGTATCGACTACCTCAATACCGACCATCCCGAGGCGTGCGCCGCGTTCTTCGATGATTTCGGCAACAAGAATTTCCAGATCGGCGAACGCCGCACGGCCGCCGAAGGCGTGACGGGCACCAAGCGCCTGGACAAGACCACGCGCGATTTCCGGGGCTTCCAGAACGACAAGCTGCAACTCTCTAAGGGCATCGACGTCTACACCCCGACTTACCGCAACGACGGGGGCCGGGGACGGGTTCGCAACGTGATCTACCTGATCGGCGACGGCATGGGGCTGTCGCAGATCGTGGCGGCTTTCTATGCCAACAAGGGGCTGTCGACCCTGCAGATGAAATATATCGGCCTGCAACAGAACAATGCGCTGGATGCCTTCACGACCGACTCGGCTGCCGGCGGCAGCGCCCTGGCCACGGGCGAACGCCACGATAACCGCCATATCTCGATGAGCCCGGAAGGCGTGCCCTATCCCTCGCTGAGCGATTTCTTCCACGACAGGGGGCTGCCCGTGGGCGTCGTGACGCTGGGTAACATCGCCGATGCCACGCCAACGGCCTTCTACGGGCATTCGGTCGAGCGCGACAATGCCGACGAGCTGACCCGCTGCCTCATGGACGGGCGCATCGACCTGCTCTGCGGCAGCGGCATCCGTGAATTTACGCGCCGCAAGGACGGGATCGACCTGGTCGGGGAACTGGAGAAACAATACGATTTCGTGCGTTCGGTCGATGGGATCGATGCCGCGAAGGGCAAGGTCATCTGCATCGACGAGGCGATGGACGATGCGGCCGAGGAGGCCAACCTGACACTGCTGGCCGATGCCACGCGCGCTTCGATCGCCAAATTGCAGGAACGCGGCGGCGAAGGGTTTTTCCTGATGGTCGAGGGCGCCAAGATCGACTATGCGGGGCACTCGCGCTGCCTGCCCGGTTCGGTCATCGAGACACTGAGCTTCGACCTGGCCGTTGCCGAGGCGCTGAAATTCGCCGACACGAACGGCGAGACGCTCGTCATCGTCACGGCCGACCATGAAACCGGCGGCCTGGTGGTGGTCGACGGCGACGAGCATACGGGGCGTGTGACGGGCGTCTATGTTTCCGACGACCATACGCCCGCCATGCTTCCGGTATTCGCCTACGGCCCGGGCGCCGACAAGTTCTGCGGCACCTACATGAATATCGAGATTGCACGCAGGATAAAATCACTGATAAAATAACCGCATACTATGACGCTACGCAAACAAATCGCGGCATTCGTGTCGCTGGTCTTCGCAGCGGGCACGGCAGGGGCGCAAGACCTCAAATCGGGGCCCTACAAGCTGCCCTACAAAAACACCTATGTAAAAGAGGTATTCGTGGCCGAGAACGAGTTCCGCACGGCCAAACCCGAACACATCAAACCCCGGACGTTCGCCGAGGCGCGCAAGATCCTGCCCTCGCCCGTGTGGGAAGGGCATGAAAAGGAGGTCGAGATGTACTGGCATGCCTGGCAGATCGCCGTGGGCAACATCCGCCAGCCGCAGGAGGGCTCCGGGTTCGTGTCGCCTTACCTCGATATTGCCTACAACGGCAATATCTTCATGTGGGACGCTTCGTTCATGATGATGTTCGCCCGCTACGGTTACCGCTTTTTCCCGTTCCAACGCACGCTGGACAACTTCTACGCCAAGCAGCATCCCGACGGGTTCATCTGCCGCGAGATCCGTGCCGACGGCTCCGACTGCTTCGAGCGCTACGATCCCACCTCGACGGGGCCCAACCTGCTGCCGTGGGTCGAACTGATGTATTACCGCCAGTTCGGCGACATCGACCGCCTGCACAAGGTTTTCCCCGCCCTGTGCGCCTATGCCAAGTGGTGGCGGCTCAACCGCACGTGGCCCGACGGCACCTACTGGTCGAGCGGATGGGGGACGGGCATGGACAACATGCCCCGCGTGAAGCCCGAATACAACCCGATCTTCTCGCACGGTCACATGGTTTGGCTCGACACCAACCTGCAGCAGATGCTGGTCGACGAGTCGCTGCTCAACATCGGTTTCCACATCGAACGCTGGCAGGAGATCGAGGACATGGAGGACGAGATGAAACGGCTGCGCGCCTATGTCAACGAGCACCTGTGGGACGACGCGACGGGTTTCCTCTACGACCGCTACGGCGACGGGTCGCTCTGCACGACCAAGGGGATCGGCGCCTTCTGGGCCCTGCAGGCCGACGCGCTGGACAAGGGGCGGATGGACCGCATGGTGGCGCACCTGGCGGACACGGCCGAATTCGACCGTCCGCACCGCGTGCCGTCGCTCTCGGCCGACCACCCGAAATACAACCCGACGGGCCGTTACTGGCAGGGCGGCGTATGGCCGGGTGCCAATTACATGGTCATCGACGGCCTCTATCGCAAGGGCTACCATGACCTTGCGCTGGAGGTGGCCGAAAACCATTTCAACGCCGTATTCGAAGTGTGGAAGAATACCGGGACTTTCTGGGAGTACTATGCCCCGGAGAAGATCGAACCCGGGTTCATGGCCCGCAAGGACTTCGTGGGCTGGGCGGGGCTGCCGCCGATCGCGGTGTTCATCGAGTATATCCTCGGCATCAAATCCGACTATTCCGAGGGGCGTATCGTGTGGGACATCAACCATACCGAGGCCCACGGCATCGACCGCTATCCCTATGGCCCCGAGGGTGTCGTGGGGCTGAAGGTCAAAGGCCGCAATTCAGCCGGGGACGTGCCCGCGGTGAGCGTTACGACCAACGTGCCGTTCGACCTGACGGTGACGTGGGGCGACGGGCAGAGCCGCACCGTCCGCGTGGAGAAAAGCGGCAGTGTGAAACTGAACTAAGGAACCTAACCTACCTATGAAAAAGATAACGACTCTTATGTGTGCCGTCGCCTTGTGGTGTTCGGCACAGGCACAGGCGCCCGCCCTGCATTTCGGCCGGGACGGCAAATTCCGGATCGCACAGTTCACCGACGTGCATCTCGACCTCGGTACGCCTTACCGCCGGGCGCAGGCGGAAAAAACCATCGCCCAGATGCGCTACATCCTCGATGCGGAGCATCCCGACCTGGTGGTCTTCACGGGCGACGTGGTGACGGGCAAGCCCGCCGCCCAAGCGTGGCACCGCGTGTTGGAGCCCGTCGCGGAACGCAACCTGCCGTTTTGCGTGGTGCTGGGGAACCACGACGCCGAGCAGGATCTCACACGCGCGGAGATCGGCCGCATCGTCACCTCGTATGCCGGCGCGCTCAATACGCTCGGTGCCGGGGGCGAACTGGCCGACGTGGTGCTGGAGATCGCCGGGACGAAGAAACCTGCGGCGTTGCTCTACTGCCTCGACTCGCACGATTATTCAACAATCCCGTCTATCGACGGCTACGGTTGGTTTACTCAGGAGCAGGTGGGCTGGTACCGCGCCCGCAGCGCCGCCTATACCGCGGCCAACGGCGGGAGGCCGCTGCCTGCGCTGGCGTTTTTCCATATCGCCCTGCCCGAATACGTCGCTGCATGGCGGAACCCCGACAATACGCATGTCGGCCGTGCCGCCGAGGATGAATGCCCCGGGGCGCTGAACCCCGGCATGTTCGCCGCGATGGTCGAGTGCGGCGATGTGATGGGCACCTTCGTGGGACACGACCACGACATCGACTATGTGGTGGCCGAGAAGGGCATCGCCCTCGGTTACGGCCGTTTTTCGGGCGACGATACGACCTACAACAACCTGCGGCCGGGGGTGCGCATCCTCGTGCTGACCGAGGGCGAGCGAGGCTTCGAGACGTGGATACACGAGCGCGACGGCCGGATCGCAGACCATGTGGAATTCCGCGGCGGGAAAGTCGCGAAAGTCGGAAATAACAACTGATTGCGCGATGAGGATTGGTGTGGATTTGGGCGGCACGAACGTGCGCGCCGGCCTGGTGAAGGATGGCCGCATCGTGCGGTTGCTCTCCGAACCCTGCAAAGCCGACCGCCCCGAAGGGGAGGTCGTGGATCATATTGCCTCGCTCATCGGGAAGCTCATCACCCCCGACGTCGCCCGCATCGGCATCGGCGTGCCGTCGGTCGTGGATGCAGCGCGCGGGATCGTCTACAATGTCGTAGGCATCCCGTCGTGGCGCGAGGTGTACCTGAAGGATCTGCTCGAAAAACGGTTCGGCGTCCCGGTATATGTCAATAACGACTGCAATTGCTTTGCTCTGGGCGTCAGCCGCTTCGGCGAGGCGAGCGCATACAGCGACGTGGTGTGCGTGGCGCTCGGCACGGGTGTCGGCGCGGGGATCGTGATCGGCGGCGAACTCTATTGCGGGCACGATACGGGCGCCGGGGAGATCGGGAGCATCCCGTACCTCGACCGCGACTACGAATACTATTGCAGCAGCCGTTTCTTCGTAGGCCGCGGCACGACGGGCAAGGAAGCCTACGAGCGTGCCCTGGCGGGCGATCCCGCGGCGCTGGCGCTGTGGCACGAATTCGGCGGGCACATCGGGCGGCTGGTGATGATGATTCTCTATGCCTACGACCCCGAAGCGATCGTTTTCGGCGGGAGCATCGCCCATGCCTACGGGTTTTTCCGGGAGGCGATGTACGAGCAACTCGAACAGTTCCCGTATGCCAAGACGGTCGAACGGCTCCATATCTGCTGTTCGTCGGTCGAACACGTGGGGCTGCTGGGGGCTTCGGCGTGCGAATAACGGGCCGGGGTTTTGATTTGTCCGTTTTTTGCCTTATTTTTACCTTGTGTTCCTGAGCAACCCCATTTAAAACAAGCCCGATATGAAGAGACTTATACCCCTCGTTGTCCTCTGTGCCGCCCTCTGCGGCTGCGGTAAGGTAATCCCCGCCGACGATGAAGTCGCGGTAGTGCCGCTCCCCGAACGTGTCGTGAAAGGGCAGGGAACCTTTTTGCTGACCGCTTCGACCGAAGCGGTGCTGCTGTCCGGCGACGACAGTCTGGCCTGTGTGACCGGGGCGCTCGACGAAGTGCTGGAACCGGTGTTCGGCAAAGGGTTGCGGGTGCGGCATGCCGACGTGCCCCTCGACGGGGCGCTGAATATCTCGTGCGACGCGGCGATGCCGGCGGATGGCTACCGCCTGGAGATTACGCCCGGGCGTGCGGAGATTGTCGCCGGGAGCGCAGCCGGGGCGTTCTATGCGGTGCAGACGCTCCGCCAGCTGATCCCCGCTGCGGCTTACGGTGCGGCCAACGTGCGGGCCGTGGAGCTGCCCGTCGTGACGGTCGAGGACAAACCGTGCCTGGGCTACCGGGGCATGATGCTCGACGTCTGCCGCCATTTCTTCACGGTCGACGAAGTGAAGGAGGCGCTCGACATCATGGCCCTGCATAAGCTCAACGTGTTCCACTGGCACCTTACCGACGACCAGGGGTGGCGTATCGAGATTAAGAAATACCCGAAGCTGACCGAGGTGGGTTCCGTACGCAGCCGTACGCTGATCGGCCGCGACCCGGGCGGCGAGTACGACGAAAACTGCAAGTTCGACGAAACGCCCTATGGCGGTTACTATACGCAGGACGAGATCCGCGACATCGTGGACTACGCCGCGAAGCGTTTTATCTCGGTGATCCCCGAGATCGAATTCCCCGGACATGCCGTGGGTGCGCTGGCCTCCTATCCGTGGCTCGGCTGCACGGGCGAGCAATACGAGGTGCGCCAGACCTGGGACATCGACGATAGGGTGTTCTGCATCGGCAAGGAGACGACCTTCGAATTCATCGAGGGGGTGCTGGAAGAGGTCGTCGGCCTTTTCCCGTCGGAATACATCCATATCGGCGGCGACGAATGCCCGACGGTGATGTGGGAGAAGTGCCCGCATTGCAAGGCGCGCATGAAGGCCGAAGGGCTGAGGCGTCCGCGCCAGTTGCAGAACTACGCCACGGCACGCGTCGAGAAGTTCCTGAATGCCCGCGGACGCCGCCTGATCGGCTGGGACGAGATACTCGAAGGCGATGTCACCCCGACGGCGACCATCATGTCGTGGCGCGGTGCGAAAGGGGGCATCGAAGCCGCCAGGCAGGGCAACCATGCCATCATGGCGCCGACCACGAACTGCTACCTGGATTACTACCAGACGCGAGATACGGCCCGCGAACCCCTTGCCATCGGCGGGTACGTACCCGTGGAGAAGGTCTACGAACTCGATCCTTACGAGCAGCTCACGCCTGCCGAGCAGGCTTGTATTCTGGGCGTGCAGGCCAACCTGTGGACGGAGTATATTGCGACATGGCCCCATGCCGAATATATGCTTCTGCCGCGCCTGAGCGCGCTGGCCGAAGTGGGGTGGAGCCTCGACCGGAAGGATTATGCCGGCTATCTGCACCGTGTCCGCCGCCTGGCGCGGATCTACGATGCCTGCGGGTATAATTATGCGCGGCACATTTTCGGAGAGTAGGGCGGCGCCCGCATACGGACGGGGATCGGCTGAGTGTCGATCCCCGTTTTTTGTGCCCCGCAGCGGCACCGCAGGCCCTCGGGGATATTATCTCGGGTTTTGCACGGTGTGTTCGTAAATTTTTGCTATCTTTGGAGGCAAAAAGTGTGCGGATTATGGATTTGAAATACGTGCGGAGCGAATTGCGCAAGCTCTCGGAAATTGTTGAAGGCTGGAATGCGACCCAGGAGATCGGCTCCCTCGAGCGGGATCTCGCACTCGATAAATTGCGGACACTCTACGAGGCTGTGCGTTTCGGTACGGAGGAGGAACCCGCTGCGGCCGATGCCGTCCGGCAGGAACCCTTCCCGACGGAGATTCCGGTCAGCCTCGACCTCGGCGAAGTGCTTTCGATCGAGCCTCTGCCCGTGGCGGAACCCGAATTGCCGTCGCTCTCCGGATCCGGGCCGGAACCCGAATCCGGGTTCATTGTGCCCCAGGCCGGCCTGCCCGTGGCGGGGCCCGGGGCAACTTTCCCCGATTGCGATACCGCGGCGGCGGAAACGGTGGCCGAATCTGTGCAGGATTCCGTGCCGGCGGACGGACAAGAGCCGGCCGGGGGTGTTGCGGAACCTGCCGAAATCCCGGCTGAACCGGCTGCGGGGCGAACTGCGGAGGCTGAACTCCCGGTTGCCGGGCTGGTTCCCGATCCTGAAACCCCGGCTGCGGAAGAAATCCCTGCGCCCGAATCGGCTGGAAATAGCGCCGGCAAGGAAGTGCCGGCTGAAAATATTGCGGCGGCATCCGAATCGCATGGGGATTCCGGCTCGCAGGAGTTTGCCCGTGTGCCGGGGGCATCCGGGCCGCAAGGGGCAACCGACCCCCGGGACGAGCCCGCACACCGGGAAGCACCCTCGGGGATGCCCGAACCGGAAGCAATTGCCGGATCAGGGGCGGAAACGGGCGTTACCCACCCGGCTCCCGGAGCGGGGGCGCATCCTGCGGCAGCGCCGCAGCCGATCGCGCCGACCTTGTTCGGCATCGAAGAGGAGACCCAGCGCCACCGCCATAAACAGCGGGTAATCATGTCGCTTTACAATCCCGAACCCACGGCTGCACGGCCGACGGCCGAAAAGCCTGCTCCGGCACCTGCCGCGGGGGACGCCGCAAAACCCGTGGCAGGGCGGCCGCAGCTTCCAACCGACAGTCCGGCAACCGACAGCCCGGAACCGGCATCCGGCCCTGGCGCTTCGGCTCCCGGGGCTCCGCGTATGTTCGCCGGGGATGAGGCCCCTGCCGAAGGTGCGTATGCGGCGTCCGTGCCGCAGCGTCCGGCGCCCGTGTCCGACACCGGGGATGACGACGAAGAGCCCGATTTCGAGGAGATTACCCTTGCAGGAAACGGGGCGCCGAATAACGGGGCCGTACTGGGCGAAGTGATCAACCATGACAAACAGACGCTGGCCGATACGATTGTGCCGCCGCGCGACATGGCCTCGGAACTGCGCCGCAACGAGCCCGTCACCGACCTGAGGCGCGCCATCGGCATCAACGACAAGTTCCTGATGATACGCGACCTGTTCGACGGCGATGCCCGGGCTTACGAAGCGGCGCTCGACAAGCTCGATGCCTTCGGCGATTTCGACGACTGCATGATTTACATTGCCGAGAATTATGCCTGGAATGCCAATTCCGACGGCGCGAAGTTCCTGATGGAACTGCTCGAACGTAAATTCGCATAGCTCCATGGCCAAGCTCTATATCGTACCTACGCCGATCGGGAACCTCGACGATATCACGCTGCGGGCGGTCAATGTGCTGCGCGAGGTGGATTTCATCCTCGCCGAGGATACGCGTACTACGTCGTTCCTGCTCAGACACCTCGGTATCGAGAAAAAACTCCATTCGCACCACAAGTTCAACGAACACGCCACGGTCAAGATGGTGGCCGGGTCGATTGCCGCCGGACGCAATGCCGCGTTGGTTTCGGACGCCGGGACACCCGGTATCTCCGACCCGGGGTTCCTGCTCGTCAGGACTTGTGTCGAGGCCGGCATCGAGGTCGAGACGCTGCCCGGTGCCACGGCGCTCATCCCCGCCCTTGTGCAGAGCGGCTTCCCGTGCGACCGGTTTTGTTTCGAGGGGTTCCTGCCCCAGAAAAAGGGGCGGACGAAGCAGTTGCAGGCGCTCGCCGACGAGGAGCGTACGATGATATTTTATGAATCGCCCTACCGGGTGGTGAAATGCCTCGAACAGTTTGCCGAAGTGTTCGGCCCCGGGCGCCGGGTGTCCGTATCGCGCGAACTGACCAAGAAGTTCGAGCAGACCGTGCGGGGCACGGTCGCCGAGGTGCTGGAACATTTCCGCACGACCGAACCCAAAGGCGAATTCGTGATCGTGCTGGCCGGAAAACCCAAGCCCGGACGGGAAACGCAGGGGGACGGCGACGAACAAAAGATCGGATATGATGAATAACAACGATACGCATCGGGTCAAACGCTCTTTCTCGGCATGGCTGGGGGAGATGCGCGAATTCCTCCGGGGGCGTTTCAGCCTCGATGAGGACAAGGCGCAGCGCGACGAGGTCGTGGCGTCGATTTCCAAGGGGGTGGTATTTCGCGGGGTCAACCTGTGGGTACTGATCTTTGCGACGATGATCGCGTCGCTGGGCCTGAATGTCAACTCGGCCGCCGTGATCATCGGCGCCATGCTCATCTCGCCCATCATGGGGCCGATCATGGGCATCGGCCTTTCGCTGGGTATCAACGATTTCGAACTGCTCAAAAAGTCGCTGCGCAATTATGCGCTGATGTTCGTCGTGGCGATCGTCACCTCGACGGTCTATTTCCTGGTGTCGCCCCTGTCGTCGAACAGCAGCGAGTTGCTGGCACGCACCGTGCCGACGACCTACGACGTGCTGATCGCATTGTTCGGCGGTCTGGCGGGCATCGTGGCGCAGACGCGGCAGGATCGCACGTCGACCGTGATCCCGGGCGTGGCGATCGCTACGGCGCTGATCCCGCCCCTCTGTACCGCGGGCTTCGGCCTTGCCACGGGGCAGATGCGCTTCTTCTTCGGGGCGTTCTACCTCTTTTTCATCAACTCGGTATTCATCGCCCTGGCGACCTATGCCATGGTGCGGTTCCTGAAATACGAGAAAAAGGCGTTCATCGACAAGGTGCGCGAGCGCAACGTGAAGCGGCTGATGATGGTCATCACGCTGGTGACCTTCATCCCGAGCGTCGTCATCGGGTTCCACATGGTCAGGGTGTCGCTTTTCGAAGCGGCGGCCGACAAATATGTCTCGCAGGTCTTCAATTTCCCCCATACGCGCGTGATCGAGTGTAATAAGCGTTACGCGCACCGCGGGCATCCGTCGCAGATCGAACTGCTGCTCCTGGGGGAGCCGCTCGACGACGGGACGATCGAGAACGCCCGCACCCAGATGCGCAGCTTCGGGCTCGACAAGGCCGAGCTGGTCGTCCGCCAGGCGAACACCACGGACAAGATCGACGTAGCGTCGCTGCAACAGAGTTACCTCGAACTCCTGGAAGAGAAGAACAGGCGCATCGGCGAGATGGCTGCGCAGCTGAAACGCTACCGTGTCACGAATGTCGAGGTGGACGACATTTCGCGCGAGGTGGGCGCCATGACCACGAACGTCAGGGCCATATCGCTGATGAAGGGCATTACGTTCGACGTTTCGGGCACGCCGCTCGATACGACGCTCGTCTGCGTGGTCACGCCGAAAGTCCCTTCCGATTCCATAGACCGGACGACACTTGCGAACTGGCTGAGAATCCGCACCAAGGTCGCCAACGTAAAACTTTTCGTCGAACCGTAACCGCTGATTTGCCGGATGAAACGTACAGAGCTGAATTTCGTACAAAAGGTATGGTTGGAGTCCCTGTGGCTCGGGGCGCGGGTGTTTGCCATGATGCCCTACTGGTTCAAATACTACATTGTTGAAAACCTGCTCTTTTTCATCATATATTATTGCCTGCGCTACCGCATGAAGGTCGTGAAGGCCAATTTGCGGAACTCGTTCCCCGAAAAAAGCGAGCAGGAACGGGCGGCCGTCTGCCGCAGTTTTTACCGTACGCTTGCCGAGATTTTCGTCGATACGGTCAATATGGCCCACATGGGCGAGGAAAAAGGCCGTACGGTTCTCACCGTAAAAGGGTTCGAGGAACATTATGCGAAGGTGCACGGCCGCGACTGGATCGCCATGACGGCCCATTTCGGCTGCTGGGAGTATTGCTCCTACTGGGGGCTTTACGAACGCTCGCAGATGCTCGTGGCCGTTTACCACCCGCTGCGCAGCAAAGTGATGGAATGCCTTTACCAGCGCCTGCGCAACTACGAGAATTCGATGACCGTGGCGATGAAGGATTCGCTGCGCTTCTACCTGCGCAACCGGGAACGCGGCATCGAGGGCAAGAACCTCGTGATGGGGCTTATCGCCGACCAGAACCCGCCGCGCCGCCCCGACAGCCATTGGTTCCGCTTTCTCAACCAGGATACGATCTTCTTCGACGGCGGGGAGAAACTGGCGCTGCGCTGTAACCTGCCGGTCTATTTCGTCCGGATGGAGCGCTTGCAGCGGGGACGTTATCAGATGTCGTTCGAACCGATCTACGACGGTGTGGAGGAGGTCGCCGAATACGAAATCACGGAACGTTACGTTAGACGTTTGGAAGCCATGATCCGCGAGCATCCCGAGCTCTGGATGTGGTCGCACCGCCGCTGGAAACACAAACGCACGAATGCCAATCGTTAAAATCGTCATACTCAACTGGAACGGCGCGGAGCACCTACGCCGCTTCCTGCCGAGCGTCGTGGCCGCGGCTCCCGCCGGGGTCGGGGTCGTCGTCGCCGACAACGGTTCGACGGACGGGTCGCTGGCGGTGCTGGCGGAGGAGTTCCCGACCGTCGCCGTGGTGCGCCTCGACCGGAATTACGGTTTTGCGGGCGGTTACAACCGCGCTTTGGCGCAGGTCGAGGCGGATTATTACCTGTTGCTCAATTCCGATGTCGAGACACCCCGGGGATGGCTGGAGCCGATCCTCGGCGTTCTGGAGCGTGAGCCCGACGTGGCGGTCGTTTCGCCCAAGCTGGTTTCGTGGCTCGACCGTACGAGATTCGAGTACGCAGGGGCTTCCGGGGGCTTTATCGACTTCCTGGGCTATCCTTTTTGCCGGGGGCGTATCCTCAAGCGGGTCGAAGCCGACGAGGGGCAGTACGACGACGCCCGCGACGTATTCTGGGTCAGCGGAGCGGCTTTTTGCTGCCGTGCCGACGTGTTCCGCGCATTGGGGGGCTTCGACGACGATTTCTTCGCCCACATGGAGGAGATCGACCTCTGCTGGCGCATGCAGCTCGCGGGTTACCGCGTGCGGGTCGTGCCCGGGAGTACGGTCTACCACCTCGGCGGCGGGACGCTGACGACCGATTCCCCGACCAAGGTGTTCTACAACCATCGCAATAACCTGGCGATGCTCTACAAGTGTGCTTCTCCCGTACAGCGTGCCGTCGTGGCCGTCGTGCGCCCCGTGCTCGACCTGATGGCTGCATTGTCGTACCTGGCACAGGGGCGGGGCGATAATTTCCGTGCCGTATTCCGCGCCTGGCGCGATTTCCTCCGCTGGCACGGCAGCCTGTCGCGCAAGCGGAAGGAGATTCGGCAGCAGTGCAGGGGAACGGTCGCCGGGAAGGTTTACCGCGGTTCCGTAGTCCTGCGTTACCTTTTGGGGCGAAAGACCTTCGGGCGGATGATGTGACCCGGCGGAAAAACTCAGGACGGAGATTTGCCTTCCGGCGGAATAACCTAAAATAAGACCTCCCGGTTTTGCCGGGAGGTCTTATTTTAAACAGTATTCGGTGTTTTCCTACTTGTTGATTTTCGCCCACGAATCCTTGAGCGTCACCGTGCGGTTGAACACGGGGTGTTCGGGTGTCGAGTCGGTGTCGGGACAGAAGTAGCCTACGCGCTCGAACTGCACGGCCTGCCCTATGGGTATGTCGCGCAGCGACGGCTCCAGGTAGCCCGTGACCTTGACCATGGATTCGGGGTTGAGGTTGTCCTCCCAGGTCTGTCCTTCCTCCACGTCGTCGGGGTTCTCCTTCGTGAAGAGCGGGTTGAACAGGCGGATTTCGGCCTCCACGGCATCTTTGGCCGATACCCAGTGGATGACACCCTTCACGCGGCGGCCGTCGCTCGACGACCCTCCGCCCGACATCGGGTCATAGGTGCAGCGCAGCTCGGTGATGTTGCCCGCGGCATCCTTGATGACCTCCTCGCACCTGATCAGGTACGAATAGCGCAGGCGCACCTCGCCGCCGGGTGCCAGGCGGAAGAACTTTTTGGGCGGCTCCTCCATGAAATCGTCGCGCTCGATGTAGATGACCTTCGAGAAGGGCACCTGCCGCGTGCCGGCCGATTCGTCCTCGGGGTTGTTGATCGCCGTGAAGAGCTCGGTCTTGCCTTCCTCGTAGTTGGTGATGACCACCTTCAGCGGGTTGAGCACTGCCATGCGGCGCTCTGCGATCTTGTTCAGGTCTTCGCGCACGCAGTATTCGAGCTTGCCCAGGTCGATCACGTTGTCGCGCTTGGCTACGCCCACCATCTCGGCGAAGTTCCGCACCGAGGCCGGGGTATAGCCCTTGCGGCGCAGTGCGCAGATCGTCGGCATGCGGGGGTCGTCCCAGCCCATCACGGCGCCTTCCTGCACAAGTTTGAGCAGCTTGCGCTTCGACATCATCGTGTAGGTGAGGTTCAGCCGGGCGAATTCGTACTGGTGCGAAGGGTAGATCTCCAGCGCCTGGATGAACCAGTCGTAGAGCGGACGGTGCACGTCGAATTCGAGCGTGCAGATCGAGTGGGTGATCTGCTCGATCGAGTCGCTCTGCCCGTGGGCATAGTCGTACATCGGGTAGATGCACCACTTGTCGCCCGTGCGGTGATGCTCGGCATGGATGATGCGGTACATGATCGGGTCGCGGAAGAGCATGTTGGGGTGCGCCATGTCGATCTTGGCGCGCAGCACCTTGGCCCCGTCGGGGAATTCGCCGTTTTTCATGCGGACGAACAGGTCGAGGTTTTCCTCCACGGAACGGTCGCGCCACGGCGACGGAGTGCCCGGTACGGAAACCGTACCGCGGTTTTCGCGGATCTGCTCCTGCGTTTGGTCGTCGACGTATGCCAGCCCTTTTTTAATCAGTACGATCGCCCAGTCGTAGAGCTGGTCGAAATAGTCCGACGCATAGCGTTCGACGGCCCAGTCGAACCCGAGCCACTGGATGTCGCGCTTGATCGAATCGACATACTCCACATCCTCCTTGACGGGGTTCGTGTCGTCGAAACGGAGGTTGCACTTGCCTCCGTATTTCCGTGCCAGCCCGAAGTTGATGCAGATGCTCTTGGCGTGTCCGATATGCAAGTAGCCGTTCGGTTCGGGCGGGAAACGGGTCTGGACGCGCGTTTCGCCTTTGGCGATCGACTCTTCGATGATCTCTTCGAGGAAGTTCAGCGACTTCTCCCGTGTTTCGTTTGTTTCGCTTGCCATATGTGTATGTTTCGCTTGTTGTATGCTTTATTTCTTTGCCTTGGGGCCGATGTTGAACAGCTTCTGGATGTCCACCGAGAGCTTCACGACCTGCTGTGTGCCCATGCCCGTGCCGTCGTAGTGGAACACCATGCCCGCCTCGACGGCCAGCGTGCCCTTGAAGAATCGGCGGTCGTAGCCGACCCACGTGCGGTTATAGACATTTTTTGTCGTCGCGTAGAAAGGCTCGCCGGCATAAAGCCCGTCCTGTCCGTAGGTGACGGGGATGTCTTCGCCGACCGCGATGTTGCGCAGGGGTTGCAGGTTTTCGCCCAGATAGAGGTTGTTCTCAAGTTTCACGCCCCACTTGGTCAGCACGAAGTCGATCTGTGCACCGCACGGTTTTTTCCAGTTGTGGTCTACGCTGCGGCCGCGCTGCGGGGCGAAGAGGAACCCGGCCTTGATGTCGAAGTCGAAGTAGGCGTTGAATCCCCAGCCCACATAGGGGTTTACCAGCAGGTTGTCCGTGACGTTCTCGTTGAGCTTCGAACCTGCGAAATGGAACATCGAGAAGGCATAACCGAAGTAGAAGCCCCGCTCGAGCGTATAGCGTCCCGCCGAGATGATGCGGAACATTTCGCGCGACTGCTCGGAATACATGCCTTCCCAGTCGATCGCCATTTCTACATAGGTGTTCTCACGCTCGGTGGATTTATAATGCCCGAGGAAACCCGAAAGGCGGTTGTGGTAGAACGCCGTCGAGTCGCTGAAGAACGCCCTCGAATAGTCGCCCAGCAGCTCCTTGCGGTCGAAGATACCGGCGTTGGCCTGTACGTTCTTGCTGTTGAACTGGTAGTATACGATAGGGCGGGCCTTGGTCAGGAACCGGGTGTCGTTGCCGAAGTCCTGCAACAGGTCGACACCGACCACCAGGCGGTTTTTCCCCATCCATTCCACGCCGATGCGGGGCGTGAGGCGGGCGCTGAAGAGTGTCTGCGATTCGTTGAAATCGTTGTTGGCGTATTCCCGGTTGTCGAAGCGGGTCGCGAAGTCGGCGCCGACGATCAGATTCTGTGCGCTGAGGCTTCCTCCCGCGACAAAGGCGGCGAACGACAGCATCAAGACTTTTTTGAGTGACATAATTCTTTTGAATTGAGACCCCAAAAATAGGTAAAATATTTATTATTTGACTACTTTTGACCCCGAAATCACTCATTTGCATACGTTATGCGTAAAATCACCAACGAAGAGCTGAACCGGCCCTCGGCCGGGGAGTTCGCCGCGATGGAGAAAATGCCCGTCGCGGTGGTGCTCGACAACGTCCGTTCGTTGCAGAACGTAGGGGCTTTCTTCCGCACGGGGGATGCTTTCGCCGTGGAGCGCATCGCCCTCTGCGGCATCACCGCGACGCCGCCCAACCGCGACATCCACAAGACGGCGCTCGGCGCCGAACTGACCGTGCCGTGGACTTATCACAAGACGACGGAGGAGTGCATCGCCCGCCTGCGCGCCGAAGGCTACCGGGTCTATGCCGTCGAGCAGGTCGAAGGCGCCGTGATGCTCGGCGACTTCCGGGCGGAGCCGGGCGTGAAATATGCGCTCGTGTTCGGCAACGAGGTGATGGGCGTGGGGCAGCAGGCCGTGGACATGTGCCACGGCGCGATCGAGATCCCTCAGGCTGGGACGAAGCATTCGATCAACGTTTCGGTCTCGGGCGGTGTCGTTTTATGGGATTTTTTTTGCCAAATCCGGCCAAAGCGTTAACTTTGCCGCGCTGAACCGCGGTTTAGCTGCGCCCCGGCAAAGCAGATGAATTTGGCTTTGCACCCGGCTTGCGCTATCACCCCGGTTTACAGGTGTTGATAAGTCTCCCTTTTCAAAGGGAGGTTTGGAGGGATTGTCGATATGGAATCGGCGTTTTTGCGCCGTAATACGAATCCGATGGATTCCATACCGGAACCTTGCGAACAAATGAAATGTTGAATAAATCCATTGGGTTCGTAGTAAACTATGTCTGTAGAAAGTACTGTCAGGGCTGTGACCACCTACCGTCTGACGGAGATGAAACAGCGCGGCGAGAAGATCGCCATGCTGACTTCGTACGATTATTCGATGGCCAGAATCGTCGACGCCGCGGGTATCGACGTGATCCTCGTGGGCGACTCGGCGGCCAACGTGATGGCCGGTTACGAAACCACGCTTCCCATTACCCTCGATATGATGATTTACCATGCGCGTTCGGTCGTGCGTGCCGTCAGCCGTGCGCTGGTCGTCGTCGACCTGCCGTTCGGAACCTACCAGGGCAATTCGAAGGTGGCGCTCGACTCGGCCATCCGCATCATGAAGGAGACCGAGGCCGATGCCGTGAAGATCGAGGGCGGCGAAGAGATCCTCGAATCGGTCAACCGCATCCTTTCGGCCGGAATCCCCGTCATGGGGCACCTGGGGCTGACGCCGCAGTCGATCCATAAATTCGGGACGTACAGCGTGCGTGCCAAGGAGGAGGCCGAGGCAGCGAAACTCGTCCGCGACGCCCACCTGCTGAGCGATGCGGGGTGCTTCGGCATCGTGCTCGAAAAGATTCCCGCGGCGCTGGCCGCCCGCGTCACCTCCGAAATCTCCGCGCCGACCATCGGTATCGGGGCCGGTAACGGCTGCGACGGGCAGGTGTTGGTGATCCACGACATGCTGGGCATCAACAAGGGTTTCTCGCCGCGCTTCCTGCGCCGCTATGCCGACCTGTATACTGTCATGTCGGACGCCGTGTCGCAGTATATCGCGGACGTGAAGTCATGCGATTTCCCCAACGGGCAGGAGCAGTACTGACCCCGCCGGGTGCGCAGGCCGCCGTGACGGAATAATTTCGATCCCCGACCCTGAGGCCGGGGATTTTTCCTGTCCGGGAAGTCGTCGGCGGGAGGATGCCCCCGATTGCTGTCCGGGGATTCCGGGCGCGGGGCGTCCCCTCCGGCTTGTACGGGACTGCGCGGGCGGCTTCCCGGCCCGGGGCGCCGGGGGCTGTCCCGGACGCAGGCGTGTGTATTTACCCGTCGCGGGGCTGGCCGGGCGTTGTCCCGGGGGCTCCGGATTTCGCCCGCACCCGGCGGCTTTGATAAATTGTTGATAAAAAAAATCGTCGCGTTGCCCCGGATATTAGGCCGTTTCGAAAATTATCACTACATTTGCGAGCAACAAAAATCCACGTTCATTATGTCTTTTATCAATGAAAGGGTTCAGCCCGAAGGACTTACGTTCGACGATGTGCTGCTTATACCCGCCTATTCGGAAGTGTTGCCGCGAGAGGTCAGTGTCCAGACCCGTTTCTCGCGAAATATCAAACTCAACATCCCCATTGTGTCCGCTGCCATGGACACCGTTACCGAAGCGCCGATGGCTATTGCGCTGGCTCGTGAAGGCGGGATCGGCGTGATCCACAAGAACATGTCCATCGCCGAGCAGGCCGCCCACGTGCGCCGGGTGAAGCGGGCCGAGAACGGCATGATTTACGACCCGGTGACCATCTCGAAAGACCATACGGTCGGCGATGCGCTCAACCTGATGAAAGAGAACAAGATCGGGGGTATTCCGGTCGTGGACGCGGATCGGAAGCTGATCGGTATCGTCACCAACCGCGACCTGCGGTTCCAGCGCGACATGTCGCGCCGTATCGAGGAGGTGATGACCCCCGGCGACCGCCTCATCACCACGCATAGCTCCGAATTGTCCAACGCCTCGGAGGTGCTGCTCAACTGCAAGATCGAAAAGCTCCCCGTGGTCGACGACGAAGGCCATCTGGTGGGGCTTATTACTTATAAGGATATCACGAAGGTGCAGGATCATCCCAACGCCTGCAAGGATGCTAAAGGCCGTCTGCGCGTCGCGGCCGGCGTGGGCATTACGCCCGATGCGCTGGATCGTGTGAAGGCGCTCGTCGAGGAGGATGTGGATGCCGTGGTGCTCGACTCCGCGCACGGGCATTCGATGAATATCGTCAATAAGCTCAAGGAGATCAAGGCCGCCTATCCGTCGCTCGACGTGGTGGTCGGAAATATCGCCACGGCAGGGGCCGCACGGTTCCTGATCGAGAACGGCGCCGACGGCATCAAGGTCGGCATCGGCCCCGGCTCGATCTGCACCACCCGCGTGATCGCGGGCGTGGGCGTTCCCCAGCTGTCGGCCATCTATGCCGCGGCGTCGGCCGCCAAAGATACGGGCGTCCCGGTTATCGCCGACGGCGGCCTGCGTTATTCGGGCGACATCGTCAAGGCGCTGGCTGCGGGCGGCGACTGCGTGATGATCGGCTCGATGTTCGCCGGCACGGAGGAATCCCCCGGCGAGACGATCATCTACAACGGCCGTAAGTTCAAGACCTACCGCGGCATGGGCTCGATCGACGCCATGAAGGCGGGTTCCGCCGACCGCTATTTCCAGAAGGGCTGCGAAGGCAATATTAACAAGCTCGTTCCCGAAGGGATCGTGGCGCGCGTACCCTTCAAGGGCACGTTGAGCGAGGCTGTCTTCCAGCTTATCGGCGGCATCCGTTCGGGCATGGGTTATTGCGGTGCCAGGGACATCGCGGCTTTGCAGCGCGCGCAGTTCATCCGCATCACCTCGAACGGCGTTACGGAGAACCATCCGCACGACGTGACTATCACGAGTGAAACGCCCAATTATTCCCGCGGTGAATAGTTCCGATCCCGGGATCGCGGCCTGCGGGCTTTTTTGCGGTTCATGCCGGAAATTCCGGAAAGGGAGTTGTCCGGGGTGCCGCGATAACGAAAAGGCCGTGTGGTGCAAGGTTCGTTCCTGCTGCCGGGAGAACGGCTGGCAGAGTTGCGCCGAATGCACGCTGGTGCCGCTGGATACCTGCGGAAAGTTCAATAATTTCATCGCCGGGATTTTTCAGGTCGTTTTTCGCTCAGACCGCCGAGGTTGCATAGAACGCATCCGCGAAGTCGGGAGCGAGGTTTTCGCCGCGGAGATGCGCCTTGCGGGAAGCTACAACCGTCCGGTAAAAAGAAAATAATAAGGATTCGGGGTCTTCCTTGCCAAAGGGAGATTCAGAGGGATATTAAGCCTGGAACCGGCGTCGGAGACGCCGTAGAGTGAGTCCGGCGAGTTTCATGGCTTGTAAACCTTCCGAAATTGATGAACCCAGATTCGTCGGACTTACGTTATATTATGGAAAAAATCCTGATTCTCGACTTCGGGTCGCAGTATACGCAGCTCATCGCACGGCGCGTACGCGAACTGAATGTCTATTGCGAGATCCACCCCTTCAACAAGATTCCGGTGCCGGATGCTTCGGTGCGGGGCGTGATCCTCTCGGGCAGTCCCTTCTCCGTGAGGGACGAGCATGCCCCTGCCCCCGACCTTTCGGCCATCAAGGGCAAACTGCCCCTGCTGGGGGTCTGCTACGGCGCACAGTTCCTCGCATCGGCCTTCGGCGGCGAGGTGCAGCCTGCGCCCAGCCGCGAGTACGGCCGTGCGATGCTTACGGTGGGCGATGCCGGTGACCCGCTGATGCGCGGCCTGCCTGCGACCACGCAGGTGTGGATGTCGCACGGCGATACGATCACGTCCGTGCCGGCTGACTACAAGGTCGTGGCCAGCACCGAGGAGGTGCGCGTGGCTGCGTTCCGCATCGAGGGTGAGCAGACCTGGGGCATCCAGTTCCACCCCGAGGTTTACCATTCGACCGACGGCACGCAGCTGCTGAGGAATTTCGTCGCGGGTATCTGCGGCTGCAGGCAGGAGTGGACGTCGGAGAGCTTCGTAGAGGCCACCGTGCGCGAGTTGCAGGAGAAACTGGGCGGCGACAAGGTCGTACTCGGGCTTTCGGGCGGCGTTGACTCGTCGGTGGCCGCCGTGTTGCTGCACAAGGCTATCGGCAAGAACCTCTACTGCATCTTCGTGGATTCGGGCCTGCTGCGTAAGAACGAGTTCGAAGACGTGCTCGAATCGTATAAGAACATGGGACTGAACGTCAAGGGTGTGAAGGCCGGCGCCAAATTCCTGGGCGATCTGGCCGGCGTGAGCGATCCCGAGACCAAGCGCAAGATCATCGGCCGCGATTTCGTCGAGGTATTCAACGACGAGGCGGTACGGATCGAGGACGTGCGCTGGCTGGCGCAGGGGACGATCTATCCCGACGTGATCGAGTCGGTGTCGGTCAACGGCCCCTCGGCGACGATCAAGTCGCACCACAACGTCGGCGGGCTGCCCGAGAAAATGCACTTGGGGATCGTCGAACCGCTGCGCCTGCTCTTCAAGGACGAGGTGCGCCGCGTCGGCCGTTCGCTCGGGATCTCCGAGCAGCTGATCGGCCGCCATCCCTTCCCGGGGCCCGGCCTTGCGATCCGCATCCTGGGCGACATCACGCCCGAAAAGGTCGGGATCCTGCAGGACGTGGACAAAATCTACATCGACGCCCTGCGCGATGCCGGGCTCTACGACAAGGTCTGGCAGGCGGGGGCTATCCTGCTCCCCGTGAAGAGCGTCGGCGTGATGGGCGACGAGCGAACCTACGAGAGCTGCGTCGCACTGCGTGCCGTGACCTCGACCGACGGCATGACCGCCGACTGGGTGCACCTGCCCTACGAGTTCCTTGCCAATGTGTCGAACGACATCATCAATAAAGTCAAAGGGGTCAACCGAGTCGTCTACGACATCTCCTCGAAACCGCCCGCAACGATCGAGTGGGAATAGTGTAAGTCCCTGTGCGGTTGTAATGTAAAATCAACAGGATTATAGCGCAAAAGTTGCCGAACCCATTATTCGGCGTATCCTGCCCGAACTTCACAAGTTCGGGCAGGTCGCTTTGCGGCGGGCTGTCCGGAGTCGTCGTTGTCGCGAGGAAGGTAGGCGATTGTAACCGGATTGCAACGCCCCGGCCTCCTTATTGTCATGCCGATGTTTCGTTGCTGAAATACAGGGTCTGTAATTTTGCAGTATCAGAAACGCTTTTGATTTATGACCTCTGCCGATGCAATCTGTTAACCTTTCTTAAAACTTCGCCCGTCCCGCTTGTCGGGGCGGGATTTTTTTGATTTGCGGACGGGGTTCGGGGGAGTTTCGCCGGTTTGGGGGAGGGAGCCTTCCGTGAAAACTTTCCCGGGGAGCGGCCGGGACTGCCTGCCGGACGAATTGACGCTTTTGTGGCAGTATGGAATCGTTTTTTTGCTATGTAACGGAATATTAACAGTAAATATAGCCGAAATCCTTTTGTATTTTTGAAATATAAACTATCTTTGTAATAGTTTCCCCTTGAAAAAACAGAAAAATCGTAAGTCATTTTTTGCAAACGGATATTAGTTTATAATCACCTAATTAAAACTATTTTTTATGAGTAAACATCTTTTTAGGTTGTTGTTCGGCGCATTCTTCCTCGTGGCTGCCACGGCATTTACGGGATGCTCCGACGACGATGACAAGTCGCTGACGCCGAAACTGACGGCGGATCCGACGGCGCTTAATTTCACCGATGAAACGGAGACGACACAAACCGTCGCCATCACGGCGAACTGCGAATGGACGGTTACTGCAAGTAATCTGGATTGGGCTACTATCTCCCCGATGAGCGGCAAAGGCAACGGAACGATCTCCGTTACGGTTTCCGAGCTGCCCGCCGGTACGAACCTGCGCGAAGGCAAAATCTCCTTCACGCTTATCCACCCCGAATTCGGCAAATGGGGTCAGGCCGAGTCGTCCGTAGCCGTAAAACAGTACGGCAGCGGGGTTACACCCCCCCCCCACGGGCGATGCTATCTATGCTAACGATTTCGATAAGGAGCAGGCAACGGAAGGCAGCAGCGGCTGGCCTTTTGCCGACCAGTTCGAGGGTTGGAAGAATCAGACCGGCACGGGTGCCGATAATGTGACTTATGTGGCCAACAGTATATCTGTTCGTTCGAATTCCGCTTCCAACGGCAGCTATTCGAAATATAAGGACGATGCATCCGGCGTCAACAACATGCTGTTCCGTGCCGGTGCCGAACTCGAAATCCACAAGATCGCACTTGATCCTGCTCAGAAAAATCTTTGCCTGACGTTCGGTTCGTATAAAAGCCTTTATGGTGCTGAGGATAATGCGTTCGTGACTTCGGAGTTCCATGTATACCTGAGCAAGGACGGTGAAAACTGGGCGGAAATCGCCTATGACCGCCCTGTTGAGGCCGACGAACACTCCAACTACGGTACCTGGGCTTTGGCAACGGCCAACTTTACGCTGAAAGAGGTTCCTTCTGAACTTTATATCCGTTTCATTTCCGATCTTTCATCCGCACACCGTATCGACGACGTGAAACTTTTCGAGGGCATCGGTGGTACGGAGGTCGACCTGGGCAACGTAACTCCCCCGACCCCGGGCGAGGCTGTCGTTATTACGATTCCCGAAATCATCGCCAAACTTACGACGTCGCAGGTAGCCCTCGATACGAATAACGACCGTTATTTCGAGGCCGTCGTCGTAACCGACAAAGAAGGCGGGAATTTCAACGGCCAGAACCTTCAGGTGATGACCCCGGGGGCGACTACCGCCAAGAACGGTATCACGCTCTACGGCAGCGGTAAGTATACCGATCCCTATGACGATGGCTTTACGTTTGTCAAGGGTGACAAGGTGAAGGTGACGCTGAAAAAGGGCGAAGCGCGTATCGTAAGTTACAACGGCCTGTACGAGGTTACCGGCAGCAAGGGTGCCGACTGGGTCGAGATCGAAAAGATCGGTACAGAGACCATCACGCCTGTCGTAGTCGATCCCGCTAAGCTGGCCGAATATCAGGGTATGGTCGTGACGGTCAAGGGTGTGACCGCCCCTGCTACGGCTGCCGACTGGACTACGAACGAAGCTTTCGGAAAGCATACGTTTACGACCTCGGCCGGTAACATGACGGTATTCGTGCAGAAGGCCATGCCCGGGCTCGTAGGGACACAGTTCGTGGCAGGTTCCACCGGGGATATTACCGGTTACGCTTCGGTGAACAGCAATGCCGCGCAGGTTTGTCCGCAGCGTCCCGAGGATGTGGCAGCTTTCATGGGCGAGCCTTCGACCGACCCGGCGATTACCAAGCTCGACCCGACGTCGCTTTCTTTCGCTGCGACGGACAATGCCAAGACCGTGACGGTCACGGCTGCCAATGCCGACGACTGCACGATCGAAGCCGCTACGGATAAATCGGAGCAGTTCACGACCTCCGTAAACGGGATGGTTGTAACCGTGACGCCCAAGGAAAACACGACGGAGCAGGCTATCACCGCCACGCTGACCATCAAACTGATGAAGGCCGGTGCTGCTGTGGATACCAAAACCGTTGCGATTTCGCAGGCCGGGAAATCCGGATCGGGCGGGGACGGCCAGCAGATTGCCCTTACGTTGGACGATATTATCGCTATCGGCGGGAAAAGTGGAACCTATGCCGAATTTACATATACGAATACTTTCGGCGAATGGTCGGGTAAAGCAGCTGGTGGTAGCAGTGGAAAGGAATGTTTACAGATTAATGTAAAAGACAATTCGGCTTTTGGATCGTTCGTGCAGATTCCTGCCGTTGATGGGACGATTGAGAAGATTGAGGTGACCATTCGTGAGCCTTATAAAGGGCGTGCTATCGGTATTTTTCCGGTTGGGTACACATATACAAAAGACACACTTGCTAAGATGAAAGAGCAACTTGCGAAGGATGCTATAGCAATCAGCAACGAGACCCCGTCTGATGTAAATAATAACGAACCGTTTACGTTTGTAATTGACAACCTCAGTGCTAAGAACCTTACGCAGTTTTCGATATTCCCGACTCTTGGAGCGGTAAGTATTACTGCGATCACGGTTACTTATTCAAAATAAGAAAGTAGGTGTTTCCCGATAATCCATCCCCGGCGGATTGGCTTCCGCCGGGGATGATTGTCGGATTTTCTACCTGACATTTTTATCTGCAAATTCCCACATGATTTTGACAAACGGGTTATTGAAACTTTTCGGGCGGGCTATGGTGCTCGGGGCGCTCCTGCTGGTTTTCGGGCGGTGCGGTTCCTCCGACGACGGCACCCCGGCGAATATTGCCGCGGTGTTCATGGAAACCGAGACGACCACGCTCGACGCCAAAGGTTATGCGACCGATCCACGGCTCGTGCTGACGGGGCCCGTAGGTACGGCTTACACCGTCACCGTGATCGAAGGCGGCAGTTGGTGCTGGACGTCGCGCAGGACGCATACCACGACCAAATCGGCGAAACTCGTTTCGGCGAACGATGTCGTGTACCTCTACCTGGACGATAATGAAACGGGCGCTTCGCGCCGTGCCGCGGTCGATGTCGTTTTCGACGGCGGGCACGAATTCACGTTGACGATCGACCAGGCGGACTACTCGGTTCCGGCGTCGATGGATCACGCGTGGGCGGAATTGCCCGCCTATGTCGAAGACCCTGATTACCGTTACGTAACACATTACGCGCCGCTCTCTTCGACTGTGACGGCACGTAACTTTACGATCTGCTACGACACGAAGAAACGCATCGCCAACTGGGTCGCCTATCCGATCCACGATTGTTATATGCAGGGCTCATACAACCGTGCGGACACATGGGCATATGATCCCGACATACCGTCCCAGTATCAAGCCGACCTCTCGCTCGGTTCCTATCGCAGCGGCGGTATTCGCGGTCACCAGTGTATGTCCAACCACCGCTATGTTCCCTATTCCCCGCTGCTGAACGAACAGACCTTCTATTCGACCAACATCATGCCGCAGAATTCTGCGTTTAACGGTGGCTCCTGGCTCAGTATGGAGAATACCGCATCGTCGAAACGGTGTGCCGATACGCTTTATATCGTGACGGGTACCTACGGCGTGCAGGGTTACGGCTCGGACAAATCGGGGACGTCGGTCGCCGTTCCCGAGTATTGCTGGAAAGTGCTGCTGCGCACTAAAGCCGGAAATACCCGCAAACGGATCGATCAGATCACGGATGCATCGCAGCTGATGGCTATCGGGTTCTGGGCGAAAAACGCTTCGTCGAGCAAAAACGGGTTGAAGGAATATATCACGAGCGTCGCCGACATCGAAGAGAAAACGGGCTATAAATTCTTTACGATGCTCGACGATGGCATTGCCGCCGACGTGAAGGCACAGAACAATCCCTCGGACTGGGGTATAAATTAATCTGAATTATATGAAGAAACTGCTTTTTACCGGGCTTTTCGCAGCGCTGATCGTCGCCTGCTTCGCCCAGAAACCCTACAAGGTCGTTTTCTACAACTTCGAAAACCTCTTCGATACGATCCGCAACCCGGAGATTTACGACGAGGAGTTTACGCCCGAAGGGCCCAAGAAGTGGAATACGCCCAAGTACACCAAAAAGATCAATAACCTTTCGCGCGTGTTGTTCGACATCGCCGCCATCAACAAGGACTACCCGGTGGTGATCGGCGTTTCGGAGATCGAGAACCGCAATGTCATGGAAGACGTGATCGCTACGCCCAAACTCGCCCCGGCCAATTACCGCATCGTGCACTACGATTCGCCCGATGCCCGCGGCGTGGACGTGGCGTTCTATTACCGTCCCGACGTGTTCAAGCTCGAGGGCAGCGCCCCGATCCCGTTTACGATGGAGAGCCTGCCGAATTTCCGCACGCGCGACGTGGTGACGATGTGGGGGACGATCGACGGGGAACCGTTCTATTTCATGGTGGCCCACTGGCCTTCGCGCCTGGGCGGCAAGGAGGCTTCGGCACCCAAGCGCGAGCGCGCCGCCGAGATCATGCGCCATGCCGCCGACTCGGTGCTGGCGATCAACCCCGCGACCAAGGTCGTGATGATGGGTGACTTCAACGACGACGCCACCGACAAGAGCATCACCGAGGTGCTCGGCGCCGAAGGCAACATCCGCAAGCTCCAACCGGGCGGATACTACAATCCCTTTATCGACATGCTGAAGGCGGGCATCGGTTCGCTTGCCTACCGCGACCAGTGGAACCTGTTCGACAATATCGTCGTGTCGGAGAACCTCGCTACCGGCTCGACGGGTTCGCTCAAGCTGGAGCGTGCCCCCAAGGGGAAATATTACGGCAATATTTTCCGTGCCCCCTATCTGTTCCAGCAGGAAGGCCAGTACAAGGGCTACCCGCTGCGTACGTTCGTGGGCAACAATTTCCAGGGGGGATACAGCGACCACCTTCCCGTATTCATTTACATCGGTAAATAACCCAACAAAGTAATTATGAAGATCAGAGCTTTACTTGTTATCCTGCTCACGCTGGCCTGTGCCGGGGCGTATGCCCAGGACGGGGGCGTCAAAGGCAAGGTCGTTTCGCGTGACGGCCGTGTCGCACTGAGCAATGTCAAGGTGGTCGTCGAACCGCTCGGCGTCACCGCCATGACCGACAACCACGGTAATTTCAATATCGACCAGCTGCCCAAAGGGGAATACCAGTTGAAATTCGAAGCCCCCGAGTTCGAGAACCTCGACCTGGCGATCCGTGTCGACAAGATGGTCAAGAACCTCAATTCGGTGGTGATGGCCCCCGATGTGCAGTATGTCATCGACGACGCCGTGTTCGCGGAGTTCGACTCCGATACGGCGGCCGACGGGCAGTCGCTGCCTTCGTCGCTTTCGTCGTCGAAGGATGTCTTCAACAACATCGCCTCGTATAAATTCAGCGAGATGCGTTTCAACGTGCGCGGTTACGATTCGCAGTATTCGAGCATCTACCTGAACGGCATCCGGTTCAACGACGCCATGACGGGCTATGGCCCCTGGTCGTTGTGGAGCGGCCTGAACGACGCCACGCGTAACCAGGAGAATACCGCCGGGCTGCGCTCGTCGGGCTACGGCATCGACGGCATCGGCGGCACGACCAATGTCAATGCGCGCGCTTCGCAGATGCGCAAGGGCTTCCGTGCCAGCGTCGTGAACGGCAACTCGATGTACCGCTTCCGCGCGATGGTTTCCTACGCTTCGGGCCTGCTCGACAACGGATGGTCGTACGCCTTCTCGTTCTCGACCCGCCAGGGCGGCAACTCCTATGTCGACGGGGTGTACTACAATGCCTACGGTTACTTCGCATCGGTCGAAAAGCGTTTCGGCGGCGACCGCCACAACCTGGCGCTGACCATCCTGGGCGCACCGACCGAGCGCGGAGCGCAGCAGGCGTCGACGCAGGAAGCCTACGACTTGTTGAGTAACAACTATTACAACCCCAATGTGGGTAAGCAGGACGGCAAGCTGCGCAACTCGCGCGTGCGCGATTACCACGAGCCGATCGTGATGCTCAACTACGGGTTCGACATTTCGTCGAATACCAAACTTGCCGCCGCGGCTTCGTTCCGCTTCGGCAAGAACGGTTATTCGGCCCTGACGTGGACGGACGGCCCCGACCCGCGCCCCGACTACTACCGTTACCTGCCCAGCTTCTACACGAACCGTATCCTCCAGTTGTCCGAGGGCATCGAGAGTTCGGATCTGGGGACGTACAACGACCTTGCGCTGCGTTCGATGCGCGAGTGGATCACCGACCCCAGCAAGAGCCAGATGGATTACGACAACATGTTCCGCATGAACTACAACCGCAACAAGTCCGGGGCTTCGGGCATCTACATGATCGAAGAACGCCATACCGACCAGCGCGATTTCAACTTCGCGGCCAACATCGCCCATACGTTCCGCAACCAGTCCGTGCTGCGCGGAGGCCTGACGGCGCGTATCAACCGCACGGAGTACTACGACCAGGTGAAAGACCTGCTCGGCGCCGACTACTGGCTCGACGTGGATAAGTTCGCCCTGCGCGACAACGGCAACTACAACCCGCTGCTTTCGCAGAACGACCTGGATTATTTGCTCAAGCACGGCGAGGCCCGCCGCGTCGGGGAAGGCGACAAGTTCAGCTACGATTACTACGCCAACCTGCGCCAGGCACAGGTCTGGGCGCAGTATTACGCCTCGTTCGGCGGTTTCACGATGAGCCTCGGCAGCGAGGTCGGCTATACGGCCATGTGGCGCGACGGCCGGCTGCGCAAGGGACTCTTCGCGAACAACTCGCTCGGTAAATCGAAGACGCTCGACTACCTGACCTACAAGCTCAAGGGCGAGTTCTCGTACCGTTTCTCGGGTGCGCATGCCATCGACGCCAATGTGGCCTACATGGTCAATCCCCCGCAGTTCCGCGACGCTTTCGTTTCGGCGCGTACCCGCAATACGACTACGCCGGGCCTCGATTCCGAGAAGGTACTCGGCGTCGACCTGTCGTACAACCTCAACCTGCCGTGGATCACGGCGCGCGTTTCGGGTTACTATACCTCGGTCGCCGACCAGTCGAAGGTCATCTCGTACTATGACGATACGCAGTCGTCGTTCACCAACTTCGCCATGAGCGGCATCGACAAGCGTTACTACGGTCTCGAAGTGGGCGTCGTGGTTCCCATCTGGGGCGGCATCTCGTTCAACGGCGCCCTGAGCCTGGGCGACTACCGCTATACGTCGGACGCCAACTTCACGCAGACGCGCGACAACAGCGAGGAGGTGCTCCGCGGCGACAAGGTGCTCTGGGACGACCTCTACGTCGAAAGCACGCCCCAGACGGCGCTCAACCTCGGCCTGAGCTACCGCGGCCCGCGCAACTGGTTCGCCTCGGTCGATTTCAACTATTACGACCGTATCTACCTCTCGATGAACCCCGCGCGCCGTACCCGTGCCGCTTATGCCACGGTACTGCGCCCCGACGAGGCGGCACAGCTCCCCGGCGCCGTGAAATACACGGCGCTGATGAACCTGCGCGAGCAGGAGAAATTCGACTCGGCCTATACGCTCAACCTGAGCGTCGGCAAGAACTGGTACATCCACCGCATCTACCAGCTGGGCTTCAGCCTCGAGGTGAAGAATATCCTCAACGACCAGACGATCCGTACGGGCGGTTACGAACAGATGCGCCTTTCGCGCCGTACCTATGTGAACAAGGAGGGTGCGGCCGCCCAGCCGATCCAGTATTACGTGCCGTTCGATTCGAAGTACTTTTACCTGCTGGGGACGACCTATTACCTGAATGTATATTTCCGCTTCTAATACGATATGACGATTATGAAAAAGATATTTCAGTTATGCGCCGTGCTGGCCGTGATGTTTGCGGTTACGGGGTGCTATAATGATTTCGATGCGCCGAAGCCTGCCAAAGTCTATACCGACGAGGATTTCGCGGGGATGAAGCATATCTCCATCGCCGATGTGAAACAGATGTTCCTCGATGAGCACAAGTCGCTCGGCGGTACGGGCAGCAACTCGAGCTGGGGCGATACGAAGTACGTACAGATCGGCCAGTCGCCCGACGGGCTGGATTACTACATCAAGGGCAAGGTGCAGTCGAGCGACGAGGAGGGCAACGTCTACAAGTCGCTCTACCTGGTGGACGATTCGGGTGCCATCGAGGTGAAGCTCACCACGGGGCTCTATTTTACCTATCCGATGGGGCGTTTCGACAAGGCCACGGGTACGATCCCCTCGAACTGGGTCTATGTCAAGGTCACGGGGCTCTATATCGGCAACTACCGCATGATGCTGTCGCTGGGCGAGGGGCCTACCGATTCCTACAACAAGGTGGGCGAACATAAATTCTATGCCAACTCGAACATCGAAGACCCGACGGAGATCCGCAAGCGCGTATTCCTCGGCGGGGAGACGCAGCTGGAGCTGGGCAAGGAGATTCTCGAGATCACCGAGGCCAACTGCGACGATTTCTTCGGCCAGAACGGGCAGCAGTATTTCGGGCGCCTGGTGATCCTGCGCGGCGTTACGTGCCGTTACGGGACGGTAGGGTCGAACATCTATCCCGCGTGGATGTATACCGACATCCGCCCGGTGATGAACAAGGTCTGGTATCGGTGGGCGTTCAGCAACGCTGGTACGAACCTCTACGGTTCGGTGCTTTTCACCTATGACAGCACCCTGCCTTCGACGACCAACAAGAAGGGTGTCTATACGGTGCGCACGAGCGGTTATTCGCGTTTCGCCCAGTATCCCGTCGTCCGCGACGGCGCGAAAGGCGATATCATGGCCATCTTCGGTATCTACTCCAAGGACTGGACATACAACTACGGCGCTTACCAGTGCACGGTTAACTACTTCGACGACATCATGTTCGATGAAGACGCCTTCCTGACGGAGGCGGAAGTCGAGCAGCTGACGCCGGCCGACTCGTGGGTTACGCCCGACACGTCGGACGACGAGTATACCGAATAACCCGCTCCGGCAGAAACGACGGCCGCTCTCGGAAAGGCGGCCGTTTTTTCGTTGCCGGCGATACCGGGAAGCGTTAAAATCCGTATCTTTGCCCCGGATATTCACTCCTGACCGATGAAAGATTTTGCAGCCATAGATTTCGAGACGGCCAACGGCCGGCGTACGAGCGTCTGCTCGGTGGGCGTCGTCGTGGTGCGTGGCGGCGAGGTGGTCGACACGCTTTACAGCCTGATCCGCCCGCGTCCTAATTTTTACAGCCGTTTTACCACGGCTATCCACGGCCTCAGCTACGAGGATACGGCCCAGGCGCCCGACTTCGCGGCCGTATGGAGCGAGATTGCACCCCGCATCGAGGGGCTGCCGCTCGTGGCGCACAATTCGCCCTTCGACGAGGGGTGCCTGCGCGCCGTGTTCGAGTTGTACGGGATGCCTTACCCCGGCTACCGGTTCTATTGTACGTGCCGCGCCTCGCGCAGGACGTTCGGCAGCCGCCTGCCCAACCACCAGCTCCATACCGTGTCGGCGGCGTGCGGTTTCGACCTTGCGAACCACCACCATGCCCTGGCCGATGCCGAGGCGTGCGCGCGGATCGCGATGAAAATCCTGTAACGGGGCTCCTGCCCCGAAACAGAAACTCCCGGCAACAGCCGGGAGTTTTCGTATCTTCCTGTTGCCGGGTCAGAGCCCCAGCTCCAGCTGGAAGCGGATTTCCCAGCGGTTGTAGTCGGGGTCGAACGATTCGCTGCGGTGGTTGTACGACATGTCGGCCTGTACTTTCAGGCTGTGGCCGATGATGTAACGGGTAATGCCTACGGTCGTCTGGTTCCAGCGCTTGTACCCCGCAAAGGGTTGTACCTCGTGCTCGGGGAAGAGCGTCGAATTACGCAGGGCGACCTCCCATTTCTTGTCGAACAGGTAGCTGGTCTGTATGTTGAGCCCCTGCCCGCTGTATACGAAGGCATTGCTCTGGGGGTCGAACAGCGGTCGGTCGCAGCTGCGTCCCATGAAATCGGTATAGAATGCGAAGCCCCGGTATTTGAGGATGAAATCCGCGAAATAGGAGCCGATGTTGCGGGTCGCGTCGTCCGGCATGATGGCGCCGCGCTGGCCTTTCAGGCGCGATGCCTTGTGGTTGTAGGAGTAGGCTCCGGCCACGAGTATCTTGACCTGCTCCTCGCCTTCGAAATCCCCCTCCATCACGTCGCCTTTCGACTTGAACCGCCCCAGCGGGTAGAGCTCCAGCCGTCCCGTGTAGGCGAGCCCGCCGTTGGACGAACTGCCCCAGTTGCGGCCTTCGCCCAGCGTCACCGAACCTTTGGCCGAGAGGTTGAAGCCCTCGCCCCCGCGCATGTTGTATTCGCCGAAGAACCCGAAATCGCGGTCGAGGTTGAACTCGCTGTTGACGATGCTGCGGTCGACAAATTGCAGGGCGCTCGAAGAGTTAATGCGCGCCCGGTTGGCCTTGATTTTGGTCTGCCCGAACCCGATGTTCCACTTGGGACTCGGGACGTAGTAGACGATTGCGTCGCGGACGATGTTCATATTGCCGTTGGGCAGCGGTTCCGTGTCGTAGGAGGTGAATCCCAGCTGAACCGAATAGACCAGTTTCGGGGAATAGATGTACCCGTCGAAGCGCAGGCGCAGGCGCTTGACCTGCGCATCGGTTTTCGTGAGCGTGAAATCCTTGTCGAACGAGAGGCCCACCATGTTCTGCATCCGGAAGCGCATTGTCAGCGAGAACCAGTTGCTTTTGGGGCGGAACGTGATGCCCTTGCCGACTTCGAGGTTGGGCATGTTGCGTACGCGCTCCAACAGTTCGTGTTCGTCTTCGAGCGAATCGGCGGAGATGAATTCGGTTTGCCTCAGCGGCGAGCGTTCCTGTGCTGCAGCGATTGCGCAGCTGCACGTCAGCAGGAGCAGAAGGAGTGTCTTTTTCATGTCGGTCTTGTCTGTCTGTCTGTTTGTTTCGTTTTGTTTCGGCCGGGTTCGGGCAAAAATACAAAAAATATGCTCTTACCCGGTTAAGTCGCTGCAAAGTTGGGCGGTAAACCTGAAAAGAATATGAAATAGCCGTTGGAATCTTCCCGAAAAGGAATTAAATTTGTGGTGCGGCATCCGGGTACGGTTTCCGTTGGCGGCATGTTGCCGGACGGACAATAAACCTGCCGGTTTTACGTTTTATGAAACGACAGAAAAATTAAAGACCATGACAACGACAAAATTCAAGGGCACGCCCGTGCATATCGACGGCGAATTCATCCGGGCCGGCGTCCTGGCTCCCGATTTCGAATTGGTAAGGGGCGACCTCTCCCCGCTGAAACTCAGCGACCTGAAAGACAAGCGCGTCGTGCTGAACATATTTCCCAGCCTCGATACGGGCGTCTGTGCGACTTCGGTGCGAAAATTCAATAAGCTGGCATCTTCGCTGCCCGACACGGTCGTCGTGGCCGTGTCGAAAGACCTGCCTTTCGCGCAGTCCCGGTTCTGTACGACTGAGGGCATCGCCAACGTCGTTCCCGCGTCGGATTTCCGTGCTGCGGGTTTTGCCGGCGCCTATGGCGTGCTGATGGCCGACGGCCCGCTGGCCGGGTTGCTCGCCCGTGCCGTGGTGGTGATCGACAAGGCGGGGAAGGTGGTCTACACCCAGCTCGTGCCCGAAATTACCGAGGAACCCGATTACGATGCGGCCGTCGAGGCCGTGAAAGCCTTATAAACTTAAATAGTAAAGAAATGATACGATTGAATGTTTTTATCCGTACGACGGATTCCAACCGCGAAGAAGTGGTAAATACGGCCAAGGAACTGGTGGCGGCTTCGCTCAAGGACGAGGGCTGCGTTGCCTATGACCTGTTCGAAAGCACTACGCGCAATGACGTGCTGATGATCTGCGAGACGTGGAGCGACGCCAAGGCGCTGGCTGCGCACGAGCAGGCGTCGCATTTCACGACCCTCGTACCGCGCCTGCACCAGCTCAGCGAGATGAAACTCGAGAAGTTCGTTTTCTGATGCCTTGTACGGGAACACATAAAAGCCTCTGTTTCGATACAGGGGCTTTTTTTGCCTTTGACTGCGGCGAAACTCTGTCGTAACCGCCGTCCCGCAGCCTGATCCCCGGATACCAAACGATAACCAAAACACATCTAACCCCATCAAGACAAATAATTAACCCGCGCTTTTCAGCTCAGATTCGACTCTCATATTTAATTTTTTTATACTAACCAAATTTTATATGACTATGCGAACTAATTATTTGTTGTTCTTTGCAGTTCTTCTGGGAGCCTTTCCCGCGGCCGGGGCACATGCCGCAGCCGATTCCCTCTCGACCGGCGTGGTGCTTTATTCGCCCTATACGAAGATCGTCGTATCGCCGGGAGCTTCCATCAATTACAGCGTCGACCTGATCAACAACGGCCATGAAATCCGAACCGAGAACATTGCGCTCGGCGGCCTTCCTTCCTCCTGGAAATACGACATCAAGTCCGGAGGCTGGAATATCGAGCAGATGGCCGTCCTGCCCGACGAAAAAAAGAATTTCACCCTTACCGTCAACGTCCCGCTGAAGATCAACAAGGGAAGCTATAAGTTCCATCTCTCGGCGGGCGAAGCCCGGTTGCCGCTCACCATCGTGGTCTCCAAACAGGGGACTTACCAGAGCGAATTCACGACCGATCAGCCCAACATGCAGGGCAATTCCAAATCGAATTTCACCTTCAGCACCACACTCCGCAACCAGACCGCCGACCGGCAGCTCTATGCGCTGATGGCCGATGCCCCGCGGGGCTGGAACGTGGTGTTCAAGCCCAACTATAAGCAGGCGACCTCGGCGCAGGTCGATGCGAATGCCAGCCAGAATATCTCCGTCGAAGTTACGCCCGCGGCCAATGCCGAGGCCGGAACCTATAAAATCCCCGTGCGTGCCGTCACCAATTCCACCTCTGCGGAGCTGACACTCGAAGTCGCTATCACGGGGACGTTCCAGATGGAGGTGACTACGCCCAAGGGGTTGTTGAGCGCCGACATCACGGCGGGCGATACCCGCCGTATCGACCTGGAGGTCGTCAATACCGGATCGTCGGAGCTGAAGGACATCCAGCTCTCCTCGCGCAAACCCGCCGGGTGGGAACTCTCGTTCGAGCCGTCGAAGATCGCGTCGCTGAAGGCCGGGGCTGCGGCCAACGTCACGGCCGAGCTCAAGGCTTCGCCGAAAGCCCTCCCGGGCGACTACGTGGTCGTGATGGATGCCAAGACCCCCGAGGTGACTGCCGATGCGCAGTTCCGGATTTCGGTGAAGACGCCCCTGTTCTGGGGATGGGTCGGCGTGCTTGTCATCCTGGCTGCCGTGGGAGGGGTCTATTGTCTTTTCCGCAAATACGGAAGGAGGTAGGCCATGGCTGAAGAGGTAATCGTATTGACCGACCTGACGAAAAAATACGGTGCTTTCACGGCAGTAGACCGTATTTGCCTGTCGGTGGCGAAAGGGGAGGTCTTCGGTTTGCTCGGGCCCAACGGGGCGGGCAAGTCGACTACCATCCTCATGATGCTCGGACTGACCGAACCGACGTCGGGCAATGTCAGCATCTGCGGGATTGACGCTACGCACAACCCGATCGAGGTGAAGAGGCGTATCGGCTACCTGCCCGAGGATGTCGGCTTCTACGACGACATGACCGGTGTGGAGAACCTGATGTATACGGCCGCGCTGAACGGGATCGCGCGCGGCGAGGCGCACAGCAGGGCCGTGCGGCTGATGGAGCGCGTCGGGTTGGGCGAACAGATGGAGAAGAAGGCCGGGAAATATTCCCGGGGCATGCGCCAGCGGCTCGGGCTGGCGGACGTGCTTATCAAGCAACCGCAGATCGTCATCCTGGACGAACCTACCTCGGGGATCGACCCCGCCGGGGTGCAGGAGTTCATCGCCCTCATAAAACAGCTCAGCAGCGAAGGGCAACTGACCGTGTTGTTCTCTTCGCACAACCTGGAGCAGGTGCAGAAGGTTTGCGACCGCGTCGGGCTTTTCAACCGGGGGCGGCTCGTGGCACAGATCGGCCTGGAGGAACTGCGGCGCGAAAACCGCGATCTGGCCGATGTTTACAACCGCTATTTTACGGAAGGGGGTGGGCAGCATGACTGACCAGAAAGTGCATTCCCCGTTCTGGACGATCGTCCGGAAGGAGATCGCCGACCATGTGCGCAGCCTGCGGTTCATTATTCTGGTGAGCATCATCGTGCTCACCTGCGCGGGGTCGTTGTATACGGCGCTTACGAATATCGCGGCCGCGATAAAGCCCGACGATCCGGACAGCTCCTTCCTCTTCCTGAAACTCTTCACGGTGTCGGACGGGACGCTCCCTTCGTTCGTATTTTTCATCAATTTCCTGGGGCCTTTGCTCGGTATCGCATTGGGCTTCGATGCCGTCAATTCAGAGCAGAACAAAGGAACGCTCAGCCGTATGCTGTCGCAGCCCATCCACCGCGACTGTATCATCAACGCCAAGTTCGTGGCTGCACTGATCGTCATCGGGGTATTGCTCTTCGCACTGGGCTTTCTGGTGATGGGGTGCGGCTTGATTGCCATCGGCATTCCTCCGACCCCCGGGGAGTTCTGGAGGATCATTCTGTACATCGTTACCGGGATCTTCTACGTGGCATTCTGGCTTACGGTGGCGATCCTGTTCTCGCTCTGTTTCCGCCAGGCGGCTACCTCTGCGCTGGCATCCATCGCCGTGTGGCTTTTTTTCAGTGTGTTCTATGCGATGATCGTCAGCGTGGTCGCCCGGGCGCTGAGCCCCTCCGAGATGGCTCCGGTCTACCACCAGCTCAGCTACCAGCGGTTTATCCTGGGGCTGATGCGGCTGGCGCCGAGCGAACTGTTCAACGATGCCACTTCGACGCTGCTCATGCCTTCGGTGCGGAGCCTCGGCCCCCTGACGATGGAGCAATTGGACGGGGCTATTCCCAGTCCGCTGCCTCTGGGCGAGAGCATCAAGGTCGTGTGGGCGCAGTTGACCGGACTGGTTGCCGCGACCGTCGTCTGCTTTGCCGTTTCCTACTCGATATTCATGCGGCGGGAAATCCGCTCCCGATAGGACGGAAGACTGGTGTGGGCGAGGGCGGCTGAGAATACCCAGCCGCCCTCGCCGTATCCGTATGCCCCTCCCCTCAGAACGGATAGCCGATCGCCAGGTGGAACCCGAGCCCGTCCTTGAAACTGGAGATGTTGTAATACCCCGTCTTGTCGGGATTGGGGTAGGGGGTGTGGATGCCGATTCCGAGGTCGGCACGGATGACCAGGTAGCTGATGTCGTAACGCAACCCGAATCCGGTGCCCAGTGCGATTTCATTGAGCAGCCCTTTCCATTTCAGTTCCGCACCGGGGCGTTTGGGGTCTTTTTTCAGCAGCCAGATATTCCCGGCGTCGAGGAAAACGGCGCCGTTCAGGCGTCCCATGATGCCGAAGCGGTATTCGACGTTAGCCTCCAGCTTGAAATCGCCCGTCTGGTCGAGATAGCCGTTGCGGTCGTTGGCCGGGGGACGGTAGCTGCCCGGCCCGAGCGACCGGATCGTGAAGGCGCGGATGCTGTTGGCGCCTCCGATGTAGAACTGCTCGCTGTAGGGCATCACCTCGGAATTCCCGTAGGCATATCCCACGCCGACGAGCAGCCGCGTCGCCAGCCAGTTGTTCCGGCGCCCGATGCGGTGGTAGAACTTCACTTCGCTCACCTCCTTGACGAACTGCGAAAAGCGGTTCCCGAACAGGTGCTGGGGCTGTTTTTCTCCGAACAGGCTCAGCACGCCCGAGAGGATGTTGCCGGCCGAGGTGACGCTGTTCTGCCAGTAGAAGCGGCGGTTGCCGGTGCTGCCGTAGGTCTTGTCGAACGTATAGGTGTAGTTGATCGACGGTACGAACTGGTTGCGGAAACTCATGGCGATGGCCGGGTTCTCGTCCATCGTCTTGTCGAAGGCTTCGGTCGTGTGCAGCAGCTTGTTGTAGGTGAGTTTGAATACGGTCAGCGAATGGCGGCTGTAAGGCGAGGTCTGGAAATTGTATCCCGCCGAGCCGCTGAACGCGATCAACCGGAAGAAGCTGGGGCGGTTCATCAGGTCGACCCCGAGTTGGAACGTCGTGCTCCCGGGGTATTTCAGCCTGCGCGTGATGAACGACGGCAGCAACAGCCGCGGAATGCTGAGGTTCGCATTCAGTCCCAGTTCATAGGAGTTGAGCCGTGAGGAACGGCCGCCGGAGTTTTTGTTGCCCGTCTGCCATTCGTACGAGCCGTTCAGTTTCAGGGCGAGGACTTCGCCGCCCCGGAACAGGTTGTTGTTGCTGACCTTGAAGGTGATGCCGGGGCCGATGAAGCTGTTCGACTTCGAGGTTACGTCCGTTTCCAGGGCGGCTTCCAGCGGATAGTCGAACTGCGCGTCGATGGCGACGTCCAGCGTGTCGGAGCCCCGCAGCGAGTCGAGCGGCGTGACACCCAGGTTGACGGAGCGGAAAATGCCCAGCTTGTTGAGGTCGGTCTGGGTGCGGTTCTGGGCATCCACCGTAAAGAGCTGCCCGGGTTTGAGCGTGAGCGCCCTGGACAGGATCCTGGGGCGGATTTTCATCGGCCGCTGGGCGATGACCGTCGCATTGCGCAGGCGGAGCGTGTCCGTCGGGCCGGGTTTGATGTTCGTCAGCCGCACCGTGATGCCGCCCACCCGGTAGGGCTTGAGCGCCACTTCCGGCAGGTTGGGCTTGAGGTTCAGGCGCAGGTCGACCTGCCGCAGACCGGAGGTCGTATCGGCCAGGTATTCCAGGTATTCGGGACGGAAATAGTAATATCCCCTGTTGCGCAGCAGCTGGGAGATCCGTTTGCGTTCGAGCGTGAGGCTGTCCATGTTGTACTGCGCCCCCACGCGGAGCAGGGACGTGGCCCGGAGGCTGTCCATGAGATGTTCCATGCCGCTGTCCACTTCCGGGTAGGCGATCTTCGAATAGTGCCAGGGCGGCGCTATGCCGAGCGTATAGTACACCTTTGCCTTCCGCCCGTGTTTGCGGTAGAGCAGGGAGTCTGCGGCGTGCGAGCCGAAATAGCCGTAATTTTCAAGCACCTGTTCCGCGACCTTCGTCCGGAGCCGGGGCTGCACCTTCGAAATCAGCACGGGTTCCTTAGCCAGCCGCTTGAAAAACCAGTATTTGAACCCTTTCTCTTTCGGCGTATAGAGGTAGTTGTAGGCCCATAGCCCGATCGGCAGCGGGGTGCGGATGTAGGGGCTGTAGAGCGGGTTGTTCGGGGCGACCGACAGCGGCTCCTTCACGGCGGATTCGGCTGCGGCGGAGAGCACGACGCCCGAGTCGGGTTCGATCCGGATTTTCTTCACGCCCGTATACAGCACCTCGTCCGTCCCCAGCCGGCGGGTGGTGGAGCAGGCCGCTACCGACAGCACGGCGCAAACCAGAATGCAGGTATTTCTAATGTGTGCCGGCCTCATCTCGCTTCTGTTTTTTCGCTTTGGGTTTCGTCGACTTGAACAGGTCGCCCAGCCTCAGCAGTTTTTTCCGGATCACGAAGCCCACGCCCGTTTCGGTGATTTCGCCTTCGAGGATGCTTTCGTACCCGGTATGGCGGAATACTTTCAGGTACATGTTGTCGCGCTTGGTCAGCATGTATTCCAGCGAAATGTCGTCGATCAGGTTCTCCTTGAGGTTCTGCGACGGGTCGGCGTCCGTGCTGAACTTGCCTCCGATGACGGCGCGCACGCGGTTGCTGAACAGGTTTTTGGACAACCGGTAGGAGTAGTCGGTGCGCTGGCCATTGGGGTCGTCCTCGCCGTAGGAGTTGATGCCGAAGCTCAGGTCTACGCCCTTCAGGTTGTTCTGTGCCCACTGGTTCAGCTCCTTCTGGATAAACGAGTTGAGCGGGTTCTCGGAGCTGACCTTCGCCGTGGTTCCGGGGCCCGTGTAGGTGTTGTATATCAGCAGGTTCATAGCCTGGTTGGCGCGTTGCTCGGCCGTGAGCGAATTCAACTGGTTCTGCATGGTGAGGTCTTCGGGGGCCGAAAGTCCGAAGCTGACCTCCAGGTCGTCGAGCGAATTGCGGATGTTGATGGAGATGTCGAAATTCACCGCACGGTTGTCCTGCCCGTCCGAGGAGACATTGGCACGTACGGTCTCCACGGCCGTGATGTTGAAAGCCGGGTCGGCAATGTTCCCTATCCATTCGACATAGCTGTCCGGCGTGATCTTGAAGATTTTTTGGGAGATGACGGGCGGATTGTAGCGTACGCTTCCGCCCGAAAGCACATATTTTCCCGACAGGCGGACGTCGCCCAGCGGATTCATGGTATAGGTCAGGTTGCCGCCTCCCTTCAGGTCGATCCGGTTGTTGCCGTCCGCCGAAAGGTCTACGGCCGCCTGTACGTCGTTGTTGATGTCGACATTCACCAGTACGTCCATACCTCCGATGCGTATTGCCTGCGATGTCTCTTCCTGTCCCTGGGAGTCCAGTTCCCGGAACGAGACGAACGTCACGATGTTTTGCGGACGCTCCTTCACGTCCATCGGGGAGTCCTGCATGACGTAATTGATGTCCGTGCCGCCCAGCAGGGCTACGTTCCCGCGGACGACGAGTTCGTCCAGGGGGCCTTTGGCCGTCGCGTCCAGGTCGAGGTAGGCCTTTCCGTAGACCGACGTCCCCTCTTTCCGGGCTACGTCGACCGCCTGGAAATCCGACGCCCGGAGCGCGAGATCGGCCGTCATGCGGCTGAAATCGGCCAGGTCGACCTCGCCGCCGATCGTCAGCGGCTTGCTGTTCGGGGCGAGGAGCGTGTAATCGTCGAATATGACGCGGCTGTCGTCGATGCGGATCGTGTCGGACGACAACCGGAACGACGTGCCGATCATCGGCACGCGGATTTCGGTCTGTGCGAAGTGTACGCCCCCGTCCAGCCTCGGCCGGTCAGCGGCGCCTCCTGCGTGGATTTTCGCCTGCAACCGGCCCCGGAGGCGGATCAGGTCGTCGGGCAGGAATACGTTGGCCTGCTGCAACGGGAATCCGGGGATCGTCGCCGTGAGGTCGAGCGGGCTTTCGCGCTCTGCGCGGTAATCTCCCCGGACGGTCAGTACCTCGGCGCCGTCGAGCGTCAGCCGCGCATCGGCCATATGTCCCTGATCCTGCTTGTAATAGAGTCCGAAGTCGACGTTGCCGAACCGCCGTTTGTCGTACGACAGTTCCGCGATGGACAGGTCGCCGCGCAGGGTCAGGCTGTCGGGCGTCATGCCCAGCGTCATGTCCGTACCCAATACCCCGTCGACGGGCGGGGCGGAGGGCAGCAGCCCCAGTGCGGAACCGATGTTCAGGCCGGCGATATCCAGCCGGATGTCGTCGGACGCCCCCTTTCCGGGAACCGTCCGGATTGCGAACCGCTGGTCGCCGTGCCTCATGTCGAGGTCGGCATCGATGCTTTTGTCATACCTGTAAACGAGGTAATTGCCGGGGTTTACCGTCCAGGGTTCGTACCCGAATACCGGGTCGGGCGGCGTTACGCTCGCCCTGACCAGACTGTCGTTCCATTCGACGTCCAGCCCGAAGCGGAACCCCTCGCGTCCCGCCCGGTTTTTCTGGCAGAGGTTTACCTGGCCCCTATTTCCAGCCACATGGCCGTACAACCCTGCGAGGGCCATGTTATCCAAGTTGCCGGGGACGTTCGCCGTGCGGAGGAAATAATCCAGCCGGCGGCCGTCCTGCGCGATGCCTGCCGTCAGCGTGTCGAGGACGACGCCTCCCCAGGCCAGCCTCTCCGCCTTTATCCGGAGGGATACCGGCAGGGAGTCGCAATTCACGCCTTCGATGTCCAGCGCGCCGAACGACACCTTTTTTGTTTTCAGAAAATTATTCAGGATATTTTCGCGTCCGGCCGTGACACCCAGGCTGAAATCGGGCAATGCGGGTTTCAGGGCCTCCATGTCGACGCTTTGTGCCCGTATCTGCCGTGCGAGTATGTCGGCGCTCCGCGTCAGGGCCGGAACCAGCGAGTCCACGGGCCCGGGGGAGACGAATGCCAGCGACAGGTCGCCGGATGCCAGTCTGGCCCGCGTCGCCGTCGTGTCGGAGCTCAACGACAGGCTCGTCGGACGGATGCGGTCTGTGCGGTGCCGGGTTCTGACCTCGATGCTGTCCAGGGCTATCCGGGCCGTATAGCTGCCGGCGTCCGAGGCGGACGCCCCGGCCTCCAGCGCGAACGACCCGCCGATTTTCTGCGGGGAGATTCCCAGCTCTGCCAGGTCGAAATCGAAGACGTTGCCCGTGAGCCTGACTTCCTGTTTCCGTTCGGTCAGCGTGCCCGAGACCAGCAGCAACAGCCGCAGCGCCTCGTCACGGTCGGACAGGCGGCCGGAAAGCTGCCCTCCTTCGAGGTTTGCGTTCAGCTCCACGCCTCCGAAATCCCTGCCGCGGAACTCCGCCCGGTCAACCTGCAGGCGGATGTTCCCCCGGGTCTGCGCCCGGAGCGGATCGAATCCGCTGCCCCCGGCCTGCAGCGCCAGGTCTATAAGGCCCAGCGAATCGGCCGGCAGAAAACTGTTCAACGGGAAGCTGTCGCACCGTAATTCGATTCCGTAGGCCTCGCTGCGGGTATCCAGCCGGCCTTGCAGGGCTATCTCCCCGCCGTCGGCCGAGAGCGTCGAAGCGGCCGAGAACGCCCCTTTGTTTGCGCCGGCCGTTCCGTGGAGCCGGATGCGGTCGGGAATCGCTATGCGCCGCCGCAGGGCGGAGTCGGGCAACAGCGCTTCGAGGAACGCCATATCCCTGAAATCGCCTTCGAACCGTGCGGAAGCCTCCATGCGGCCGGGGTCGAGCACGTTTCTCGCCGCCCCGTCCGCCGTGAATGCGACGTGTCTGGGCGAGGAGATGTCCAGCCCGGCTTTTCCGATGTCGCCCAGCGTCCCCGCTGCGGTGAGCGCCAGGCTGACGATACGTCCGTCGAGCACGGGCGGTATCAGCGCCGGATAGAGATATTTTAGGTCTTTGGTGTTCACGTCGGCCGTGAGGGCTGCCTTGAGCGGCGAATCCGGAGCCAGTGCCAGAATCCCCTCCCCGGCGGAGATGTTGGCCTCGATCCGGGAAAAGGGCGTTTTCAGGGTGACGCCGGCAAGGGATATGCCCGAGGCGTCCATGCCGATGTCCCCGGTCATGTCGCTCACCGTGAGCCCGCTGCGCTCGGTGAACGCCATGCGGCGGATTTGCAGGGCTATGTCCGCCCCCCGGTTGTAGATCGAATCGACCGCCAGGTCGAGCGTCGAGAGGGCGATGAACGACGGGTCGAATCCCGCTGCGGGACGATGGTTCAGCAGCCCGTATTCCGCCCGGTTGCCGGTCAGCACGACGCTGCCGATGCGAACCGTCCACGGAAGCGACGGCGTGCTGCCGCCGGGGGCGGGAGCTGCCTCCTGTTTCTCTTTTCCGGGCACTGCCGGCCCTGTCAGGTAGGAGTAGCCGCCCCGGTTCAGCAGTACGCTTTTCACGGATACCTGCTGGCTGTCGAGCCGCACCCGGCATTCATCCACCGTGCCTTCGGCCAGGCGGACGGAGAGTTCCGATACGGCAGGTGCCGTCCGCATCCCGAAAGCCAGGTTGCCCACCGAGAGTTTCCCGATGCCGATCGTCCACGGCAGTGCGGCCGTAGTGTCCGCTTCCTCTTTCGGAGCCGCTTGCGTTATGTCCAGCCGGACATCGGCATCCGACAGGACGAGGTTGGCGATGCCTGCCGTATTTGCCGAGAGGTCGGCCTTGGCCGCATCCAGGGACAACAGGCCCGCCGAAAGGCGCATGTCCATGCCCCCCAGCGAATCCTTGTAGCGGGCGGCGACCCGTTCCAGCCCGAAGCTCCGGATGACGACCTCTTTCCGAACCAGAGGCCACAGGGCGACATCCAGCGAGAGCCTGCCGCAGCTGAGGAGCGTATCGGCCTTGTCGACCAGCAGCGTGTTGTCCACCGACAACCGGAGCGGAAAGGAGAGCCGGAGACGTTCGACGGACAAATCCATCCCGAGCGCCCGCGAGGCATAGCCGACCGCGCGCTTCCGAACGAAATCCTGTACGGCCGGTATGTAGAGCAGGGCGGGAACCAGTATCAGGACGACGAGGACGACGAGCAGCGCACGGAGCGTATATTTGATGATCTTTTTCAGCATTAAAATAGTGTCGTATGTCGTAATATCTTGTAAAGCAAGACGTTGGCATATGATGGCATCCTTGGTTTTACGGGCTGCCCGTAAAATCGGGGCAAGTTACTAAAAATCCGATGATTGCACAACGGCAATTCCCCCGATAAACGGGCTTATTCGAGGTCTCAATCGTCTTTTTTGATTTCACCCTGCTGCCCGGGCGCACCTTCGCGGCTGCCACAGCCGTTGCCGGAGGGCATATATCGCATATCCTCGCCGGACGCCGTGCCGCGCCTACCGGAAGAAGCTGACGAGCAGCATCACATTCAGGACGGTCACTACGGCCCCGATCCCGTAGAGCAGGTATTTGGTGAACCGCGAATTGCGGTATTTGCCCATCACGCGTTCCGAAGAGGTCAGGTGTACCTGCAGGAAGACCGTGAAGGGCAGCTGGATGCTGAGTATCATCTGGGAGTAGATAAGCCCTTTGAACGGGTCGCCGATCAGCAGGATGATCAGGAACGCGACCACCAGCGAGACCATCACGCCCGTCCGGGAGTGGCTGTCCTTGATGTCGTAGGGTTCTTTGAATATCCCGGCGAAGATCGAGCCCGCGGCCATCCCCGAGGTGATCGTCGAGGAGATCCCCGCGAAGAGCAGGGCGACGGCAAAGATATGCGTCGCGCTTCGCCCCAGGAGCGGTTGCAGGAGCGAATCGGCCTGCTGCAACTCCTCCACGGGTGTTTTCGTCACGAAGAAGGTCGCTGCGGCCAGCAGGATCATCGCGCTGTTGATCGCCCAGCCCACCAGCATCGAGAAGATCGTGTCTGCGTACTCGTAGCGCAGTTGCCTGCGGATGACCGCGTCGTCGCTCAGGTTCCACTGGCGGCTCTGGATCACCTCCGAATGTAGGAACAGGTTGTGGGGCATTACCACTGCGCCCAATACGCTCATGATGATGACCATCGAACCTTCGGGGAACGAGGGCGTCACCCATGCCCGGGCGGCTTGCGGCCAGTCGATCGTTACCAGCGACAGTTCGTAGATGAACGACAGCCCGATGATCGAGACGAAGGCAATGATCCATTTTTCGATCAGCCGGTAGCTGTTGGTGAAGAGCATGACGACCACGAACACGAGCACCAGCAGCGCGCCGATGCGCACCGGTACGCCGAACAGCATCTGCAATGCGATCGCCCCGCCCAGGATTTCGGCCAGCGAGGTGGAGATCGACGCCAGCACGGCCGAACCCAGCAACGGGCGCGACCATGCGGGTTTGAGGTATGCAGATGCCGCTTCCGACAGGCAGAGGCCCGTGGCGATGCCCAGGTGTGCGACGTTGTGCTGCAATACGATCAGCATCACGGTCGAGAGCGTCACCATCCATAGCAGCGTGTATCCGTATTGTGCGCCTGCGGCCAGGTTTGAAGCCCAGTTGCCGGGGTCGATGAACCCCACGGTGACGAGCAGTCCCGGGCCGATGTATTTGAAAATCTCCAACCCGCCCATCCGGGGCTTGTGATCCGGGCCGAAGAGTCGAGACCAGAATGACATAGTTACATAGTTTATTTCGGCCCGCAAAATAAGAAAAATAAATCGTTTTTACGGGTTGCCTGCCGGACAACTTCGTGCGGGCGCGTCAATTGCCGGCTCGGTTTTCGGTTATATGTGCAGGTGGAATAATTTGGCGATGCCCGTCACGACGATCTGCACGCCGACGCAGAAGGTGAAGAAGGCGACCATCTTGTTGATGACGATGCTGCCGCTGGTGCCGATTTTCCGCATGATGCGCTCGCCCTGCGACAGGAACAGGTAGAGGATCAGGCACATCAGCACGACTACCAGCGCGATGATCGCATAGGAGAGCAGCCCTTTGGCCCAGCCGTCCTTCATGCTCACCGAGGCCATCAGCGTCAGGATGACCGAGACGCTGCCCGGGCCGATGCTGATCGGGAAGGTGATCGGGTAGAAGACCTGCGATTCGAGGGCTATTTTGTGGAGCGGATTGACATCCTTGCCCTGCGCGTGCCCCACCGAGGAGTCCGAGTCGCTGAGCCATTGCAGGGCGGTGCGGCAGATCAGCAGCCCGCCGCCCAGCTGGATTACCGGCAGCGAGAGCCCGAAGAGCGTCAGCACGAAATGCCCGACGGCCAGGCTGCCCAGCCCGACGAGCAGATAGTCGGTGATGATCCTCCGGATGATCGACTTGCGGTCTTCATCGTCCAGCCCCGACAGAAGCCCGTTGACCAGAAAGCCCGCACCGACGGGGTTCGCCACCGGAAACAACGCCATGAAGGCGGATATGAACGTGAAAAGAAATCCTTCCTTTAACATCTTGGGGTTCGGAACTTTGTATTGTGGTGCGAAAGTCATCAATAACTATTCCAAACCTCCGGTATGTCCGCATAATATGTTCCGGGGCGCAAATTCGCGGGCGGCCTTTCCCCTGCTGCCGGCGGCAGCGCCCTGTCGCTGTCGCCGGGACGACGTGAGGCCGCCGGCTCCGGTTACGGAACTTTTTTCGGGCTCCTTTTCCTGCGGCCTTGCCCGCTGGCATTCGCTCCATGCCCGGGGAGCGGCGATGCTCCTTCGCAGGGCTTCGAATCCGGCTGTGGGCGGGGGCGTGCGGCGCCGCACGCCCCGGTGCGGATATTCCGGGCCGTATCCCGTGCCGGTTCCCCTCCACCGTCCCGAATACGTCGTGACGCGGTGCTCAGCGCATGATTCTTGCGGGCTCCACAGCCTCTTCCTCGGTGTCGCCGGGGCTGAACTCCTTGTCTGCGAAGAGCTCAGCGAGCCCCGTGATCTGTTTCAGGCGCAGCAGTTCGTCGCGATCCATGCCGATGTGGCGCATGATCCACTGGTCGGACATCTGTGCCCGCGTCAGCTCGGCGACGATTTCGCTCATCAGCTCTACGTTGTGTGTGCCGCGCGCCCGGTTGTGGCGGATGGTCGAGGCCATGCGGTTCGAGAGGTCTTTTTCGATCACCGCCACGGGCAGCAGGCCCCGTTCCCGCTCGTAGATGCGTTTCGACCGCTTGAGCACCAGGTAGCGGTGGTAGCCGTCCACCAGTTCGTAGAGATCCTTTTCGGCATCGTAATAACAAACGCACGGCATCGTGTAGCCGTCCTCCCAGATCGACAGCTCCAGCAGTTTCATTTCGGGCGGGGCTACGACGTTGGGGTTGTAGCTGTTCGCCACGACTTTCTCCACCGGCACGGCCCTGACGTCATAGACAGGGCTCCGGTACGTTGCTTTTGTCGGAGGGTTGCAGTAACGATTCATATTTTTCCATGATTTTATTTCGGCGCTGCGTCTCGCTTTTGTTCGGCGAGAATCCCATGTATTTGCAGGCATGGTCGTTCTTCAGGATGCAAATGCAGATCCGCTTGAACGTCGGCAGCCGGCTGAATTCGGGCAGGTCTATGTCGTCGAGGTATTCCATGCGCACCGGACGTTTGTCCGTCCGGTAGGCGCTCTTGCCGCCGATTTCAATCCGGATTCCTGCCCTTTGCAGCTTTGCGATGGTTTCGTCGGGGAGGCACCCGCCCTTCTCGCGCCAGAAACGGATGCTTACGGAGAGCTTTTCGAGGTAGTTGCTCCGTGTCCGCTCCGGGAGCGTCGAGAGCAGGAAGTGCATGTAACCTTCCCAGGTCATCCCTTTCGGCAGCTTGACCGATTGCCAGCCGGCGGCGGCCGTCCGGCCGTACAGCGCCGCGAAGTTGGCGCCGTTGACCCGGCCGATCATGCGGCCCCACGTGTCCGGGTCGATGGCCTTGTAGAGATGCAGGCTCGAAATCGCCTGCGAGATGAAAGGGCTGGCTACGCGTTGGCTCTCCAGCGGTACGCCGGCCATGTAGAAGAGGTCGTAAATACGGTTGTAGGGCCAGCCGAACCGGCCGTTCGCCGTCCAGATGTCGGTCGTGAGCCAGTCGTAGAGCGGGTAGGCGTTGCAGATTCCGCCGCCGACCCATTGGCGTATCCACCGCTTGCCCGAAAATCGGTGGTGGTTGCGGTCGCTGTATATGGTGCGCCAGCGGTTGAAACTCTCCTGCGTGCGGATGCCGATCAGGCAGCACGTGCGTGCCGCCCGGTTGCGGGCGTGGAGCCACTCGGCAAAGCAATTCTGGAATTCGTAGTCCCACATGTCGTCCCTGAAGAACGGGAAGTCGCGGTGCGTGAGGCAGTCCGCAGGCATCTCTCGCACCCACAGTTCCCGCTTGGACTCTTCCCACGGCCTCCAGTACTGCTGGAACATCGAGGTACAGGTCAGCACCTTGAACGGCACGCAGACCCGGTAGACGTCGAGTATGTCGGCGTTCGCGGCCAGCGTCCGGTTGACATAGTCGACCGTGTCGCGGTACTGTATCTCGTAGTCCATGTGGAATACCCCGATGCGGCGTTTCAGATGGTGCCGCCGTATGTAGTCGATGCACAGGTTGAGCAGCACGCCGCTGTCCTTGCCGCCCGAGAAGGAGACGTAGACGTTGTCGAAGAGATCGAATACGGTTTTCAGCCGTTGCTGTGTCCGCTCGTAGACGTTCATGGCTGCGGACGTTTATTGTCGTACTGCATCGCGACGTACTGCTTCCACTCCCGGATTGCGGCGAACCCCTCGGTGCGGAATATCTCCGCATGGCGGATCAGCGTGACGGAACGTATCGTATAGTCGCGGCCATAATACCGGACGACCTCCCGCAGGAACCGCGCGAGCAGCTGCGGGTCGTCGCCCGAGACATAGTAGTTGTTGATCCTTGCGATCCCGTTGTCGGTAATCTCCACCGGCACGAATCCGTAGACATTTTCACCTTCCCAGGCGACGAACCACGTATGCGAACGCGAAGTCCAGAACGGATAGTTGTTGTTCTGGCGCAATACGCTGCGCCGCATGACCAGAGGTGCGACGAGTGTGTAAAGGCGCGGGGAGGTTCCGTCCAGTTTTTCGATTGTCATATTCCCGATGCCGCACTTGCGGACTGAATATTGTATATTTGCGACTGAATGTGTTGGGTACGTGGGTTGTCATCACAAATATAAAAAATTACGCCCGTTTTCTCAAATTTTTCGGCCTCGGGGATAGATGTTTCGATCCGGTTCCCGTCCGGAAAGCACCGCCGGAAACCTGTAAAAACGACCGGGGAAGCCTCGGCGGGAAATTCAACCCCGGCTTTCCATGCTGTCTGCCGAGGGGTTGACGGTCACCACGTCCTGCTCTATCTGCCGCTGCGTGGGCGACCCGTCTTCGGTGGCGGGGGTGATGGGGCCGCCTTCGGCGAGTATGTCGTCGGGGGTGATCTGGGTGACGGGGATTTCCTGCATGCCTTGCGGTTGCCTTACGGCAGCCTGAGCGGCCTCTTGTCTGCGGGACGGATGGTGTTGGACGGTGTTTTTCATCGGTTCTTTTTTGGAAAGAGTGCTGCAAAGGTCGTACCGCGATGGGGAAGGGCGTCGCTGAAGGCACCGAAGCCCGGCATGCCGGGCTTCGTCCGTGGTTTTCTCCTTTTCCCGTTGGCTGTACCCTGGGCATGGCTGTCCGTTGTGGCAGGAAGCCGTGAGTTTCCACTGCCCGAGGCGTACCATGCTTCCCGGCGTTGGCGTACCGTTTCGCCGACACTTACCCAGGTGGGGCGTCAGCAGGCTGGCGCGTGCGGGGCTGGTCATTATTTTCTGCCTGCCGTTCGAGGCCATGTGGAGCTATTTC
>ERZ506874.10-NODE-10-length-132528-cov-21.9789_pt1 | contig 132528 bp, 91 predicted proteins | sample MGYA00512908_ERZ506874 | MGnify/ENA metagenome assembly ERZ506874 | reverse complement strand
TCAAGTAAAACTCCTGCCTGCGGCAGACCGAAGAGGCGCGGTCTGCCGCTTTTTTTATGCCCGGAAGTTTCCCTGCGTTCTCTCGATCCGCATTGTGGGTTCGTTATCCTGGAGCCCGGTTTTTTCGGGGGGGGGCTTTTGTGCGGTTCCCGTTTCTCGTGTGGTTCGCGGTTCTCGCGCGGATTGCGGCTTTCGGGCGATCGCAGGGCTGCGGGCGCGGAGTGCCCTGGTATTTATGAAATATCCGTCGTTGTATCGGGCAGCGGCGGATATTCCTGTCTATTTCGGGCTGTTGGCCGGTCGGGGATGATGGACGAAAAGCAGCCGGGATCTGCGGATCCCGGCTGCTTTGTTATTCGGTTAGTGTGTCGTAAATTTTTCTTTCGCCCGTTATTTCGCCTTTGCGGCCTTTGCCGCCACAGCCTTGTCCAGTTCGATGATGAAATCCGAGAGGACATTCATGTAGTTGATGAAAGCGTCGTAGGCCGAATCGTAGGGGTTGAAATAGGAGTGTACGTCACCGTCCGAGAGCCATTTGGTAGCCATGTAATAGAAGTGGTCGGAGGTCTGCATGAAACTCCACACATAGTCGAAATCGGGGTTTTTCAGCGCTGCGATCTTCTCCTTCTGGGCGTAGAGCTTCGAGAACGCTTCGTTCTGCAACTCGTTGCCGAGCCATGCCGTCACGTCGCGCTCCTCATCGGCCCATGACATCACGTGCGGACAGTGGAGCACCGCTACGGGCTGGTATTTCTTGGCGGCTTCGGTGACGGTCGCGAATTCCAGTCCGTTTTTCTTGGCGAGGATCGCCTTCGGCAGCGCACGCATGAACTCGAAGATTCCCGTGTCGGCGGTCTGGTGTTCGCCGAAGGTTTCGTAGTCCATGAAGAGGTTGATGACTTCGCCCGGGGTCTCGTCCGAAGCGAGCCATTTCACATATTTGTCTGCCGTCAGCGGCCATTCGTCCCAGTTGCGGTTCGAGAAGCGGAAGGCGATGTCGTCCGAGAGCTTGTAGTTGCGCAGCAGCAGGCGCAGCTTCTGGTTGACGGCGTTGGCGTATACATAGTTGGGCGATTTCCAGCCCAGCACGTGTTTGGCGCCTTCGGCCAGCATCGTACGGAAGCCCATTTCGGCCACGGCGGCGCCGATGTCGTCGGAGTAGATCAGCTCCGTATTGCGGAAGGCGGTCGGTTTCACCCCGAATTCCTTTTTTATGAGCGCCGTGTGGAGCTTTACCTGTTCGGTGAAATCCTCCTTCGACGCCAGCGATGTCAACGAGTGGGAGTAGGTTTCGGCAAGGAATTCCACGCAGCCCGTGGCGGCCAGTTCCTTGAACGATTCGAGGACTTCGGGTGCATAGGCACGGAACTGTTCGATAGCGATGCCCGTGATCGAGAACGAGCAGCGGAACTTACCCTTGTTTTCCCGGATGAGCTTCAGCAACAGGGCGTTCATCGGCAGGTAGCATTGCCGGGCGACTTTCTGCATGATGGAGCGGTTCAGCAGGTCATCCAGATAGTTGTGGTCCTTGCCCATGTTGAAGAAGCGGTACTTCTTCAGTCGCCAGGGCTGGTGTACCTGAAAATATAAGCAGACGGTTTTCATAGAGTAGCTATTTTATTGTTTTTTATTCTCTTCGATCACCGCTTCGTATACGGTTTTGATTTTGGCTGCGGCATCGTTCCATTTCAGGTTCGTGACCTCTTCCAGGCCTTTCGAGGCGAACATCCCCGCAAGCGCCGGGTACTGGATCAGCCCGTAGATGGCATCGGCCAGGGCATCGACATCCCAATAGTCGACCTTCACGGCATAGTCAAGCACTTCGGCCACGCCGCTCTGCTTGGAGATGATCACCGGGACGTTCGAACGCATTGCCTCGAGGGGCGATATGCCGAACGGCTCCGAGACCGACGGCATGACGTATACATCCGACAGCTGGAACATCTTGTGTACATCCTCGCCGCGCAGGAATCCGGTGAAGTGGAACCTGTCGGCAATGCCCAGCCGCGCCACGCGGCGGATGACGTGGTTCATCATGTCGCCCGAGCCGGCCATTACGAAACGTACGTTGGGGACTTTCTTCAGCACCTTGGCCGCGGCCTCGACGAAATAGTCGGGGCCTTTCTGGTAGGTGATACGCCCCAGGAACGTGACGATCTTGTCGTCCACGCCCCGTTCGGGCATTTTGCAGTGGCCTCCGGCGAACCGCACGGCATTGTGTACCGTCACGACCTTGTCGGCCGGGACGCTGTAGCGGTTGATGACGATGTTGCGCGTGAGGTTCGAAACGGCGATCACCCGGTCTGCGGCGTGCATGCCTGCGCGTTCGATGGCGTAGACCTGCGTATTGACGTTCTCGCCGCTGCGGTCGTATTCCGTGGCGTGCATATGCACGACCAGCGGCTTGCCCGATACGCGCTTGGCGGCGATACCGGCGTAGTAGGTGAGCCAGTCGTGGGCGTGGATCACGTCGAACTGCCCTTCGAGGTCTTTGGCCACTTGTGCTGCGACCACGGCATAGCGGGCGACCTCCTCCATAAGGTTGGCGCCGTACTTGCCCGAGAAGGTATAGCGTTGTTTCCAGGCATCGGTCGTCGACCAGACTTTCTGTCCGGATTTGACGTAGCGCTCCTGGTACTGTTCATACTCTTCGGGGGAGATATAAGGTACCATGTTCGAGTCGATGTGGATGAACGACATCTTCTCGAGAATGTCGTCCGCGCCGCTTCCCGTGGATCCGTAAAGCGCCTCCACGTCACTGGCATTCAGGACGTGCGTGAAACGCTGATCCTCGTCGCCGTAGGCGTGGGGTACTACGAATGTTACGTCGACATCGTTGCGTGCCAGCCCGCGGGTCATCCCGTAACATGCCGTTCCCAAACCACCCGCGATGTGGGGCGGGAACTCCCAACCGAACATTAAAACTCTCATAACTATATCCTTGTTTTGCAATTTTTACCTATCCTCTCACAGGAACGTCCCGGCTCACGGCCACAAGCCGCGGTTGCAAGTCCGGACGCCCCGGAATCCCGCCTTGGCAGGATTTTCCTCCCCTCACAACTTGTTATTTCCCAGCCTTTATCTTTTTTGTCGCGGCCTTTGTCGCAGCCGGCTTTTTTCCTGTCGGTTTCTTCTCCGCACTCTTTTTCGCTGCGGGTTTCTTTTCTGCGGCCTCTTTTGCGACGGCCGTCTTTGCCGCGGTTTTCCTGGCGGTGCTTTTCGCCGCCTTCGCGGTTTTGCTTTCCCGGGCCTCCTCCTGCGTGCGCTCGCGGATCATGCTGTGGATATTGAGCACGGCCCCGACGCTCCACGCCTGCGAGATAGCCCCGCGCGATGCATAGGGCGGGTCGGCATCGTAGAGCTCGCAAATCGACCCGATGCCGTAGCTCTGGATGTCCTCGTCGAAATTGGCGAGTATCTCCCGGGCCTGCGGCAGGAATACATCCCTGTCGATATCGAAACATGCCTTGACGTAGAATTGCAGCAGCCAGGGCCATGCCGAACCGTTCTTGCCCGCGAAATCGCGTTCTGCGGGCGATCCTCCCTCCAGCGAACCTTTGTAGAGCAGGTTGCGGGGCGAGAGTGTCCGCAGCCCCTTGGGGGTGAGCAGGTGCTGGCGCACGGTGCGGATCACCTCCAGCTGCAACTCCTCGTCGAGCATCTTGTAATTCAGCCCGCAGGCGACGATCATGTTGGGGCGCGTCGATTTGTCGGGCCCGTCCGTCCCTACGAAATCGGCCAGATAACCTTCCGGCAGGCGGAACAGTTCGACGAACGACGCCTGCGTGCGTGCCGGGAGCGACTCCCAGGCCTTGACGAAGGCTTTGTCTGCGTGTTTGCCGGCCAGTTCGAGCGCATAACATACGGCGTTGTACCACAAGGCGTTCACCTCTACCTGGTAACCGTTGCGCGGAGTGACGGGGCGGCCGTCGATCACGGCATTCATCCACGTCATCGGGATGTCGTCCGCAGCGGCCCACACCAGTCCGTTGTCATGCAGCGCGACGCGGCCGCCGACTCCCCGGCGGTAGCTCTCCAGAATATCTTTCATGGCCGGGCCGTAGGCTTTCCATATCTGCTTGCCGCCCACTTCCCGTTCGAGTTGCTGGAGCGTCCAGAAGAACCACAGCGGGGCATCTGCCGCGACGGCCGCCGAGGCGTTGCCCGTGAACATGCCGTCGCGCATTTCGCGCACCAGCGTGTCGAGGGCGTCGATACAGTCCTCCTTATGCCCCTGTTCGAGCGTGATGCCCGGGAGCGATACGAAGGTCTGGCGGCCCGAAACCCCGTGCCACGGATAGCCCGACACCACTTCGGTGCGGTCGCCGGGACGCCGGATGACGAATTGCCGCGCCGAATGCTCCAGGCAGCTGATGAAGTCGATCTTGTGCGTGCGCCGGGCGATGGATGCGGCGAATACCTCTTCGATGGTCTTGACCGAACCCATTTCGTCGAGCGAAGCCGAGAAGATGATGCTTTCGCCCTTCTTGAGTTCCGTTTCGAAATAGCCCGTCGTGAGCAGGTCTTCGTAACCGTCGTAACCGCGCGCCAGATCCTGCTGGTATTCGAATCCGTAGTACCAGTCGGGTGCGGGCACGAACTCCGCGCCGGGTTTGCTGGTTTGCAGGTATAGCCACGGGAACGACCCGTAGAGGCGGCATTTCACGCCGTTGACCGCCGGGTAGGAGTGCCCGTCGGCATCCATGTTGGCATGCGTCAGCGCATGTTTGTCGCGAAAGGCAAGGAAGGGCCGCAGCCGCAGGTACGTTTCCGAATGCGCATCGACGAGCGTATAGCGGATCATCAGCTGCGTGCGCTTGTGTATCCACAGCATCTCCTTCCGCAGGATCACGCCGCCCACGCGGTAGGTGATCGTGGGGGTCGGCGTATATTTGAAATCGGTGATATACTTGTGTCCGCGCGGCTCGTATACCCCCTTGAAGCGGTGCAGGGCCAGGTTGAATGTCTGGTCGTGCTGGACGATGGTTTCGTCGAGCGACGAGAGCAGGACATACGTCCTGTCGCTGTCGTCGATGGGCGCTACCATCAGGCCGTGGTAGCGGCGGGTGTTGCAGCAGACGATAGTCGTGCTCATATATCCGCCGATACGGTCTGTGGAGAGCATTTCGCGCTGGAGCGAATACTCCAGGTTGCCCAATTCGCTTTTGTCGAAAGTAAGTGCTGACATGTCCTTCAAAAAAATACGGTTCGTTCTATAAAGATAGCTGAATTTTCATGAAAAGACAATCGCATTTCCGAAAATTCATATCTTTTTTACATTATTAGGCCCAAATTCGCTAAGCCCATTTTACCAATGCAAAATCCATGCGATGGGGCAGGTGCGGGTTCTCCGGGAAAATACGCAGCGCCACGTCGAACGTGCCGGCTTCGTCGGGCGTATAATCCAGTGCGTAGGTAACGCGGCTACCTTCGGTCTTGGTGTGCTTGAGTCCGATCGTGCGCATCACGTTGGCATTCTGCCCGCCGACGATCTGCTGTGCGATGACCATCTCCACGCCGATGTCCTCGGGACGCAGGCTGACGATGTCCACGGTCACTTCGAAATGGTACTTTTCGCCTACGAAGATCGCCTTGTTGTCGATTTTCACACGCTGTACGTCGATCACACGGATCTGATCCCATACCGACGAGACCTTGCGTTTCCATGCTGCGATCTCGCGGGCCAGCTTGTAGCCGCCTTCGACGATCCGGTGCTTGCGTGCCGCGAGCTTGTTGTAGAACCGCTCCTCGTAGTCGTTGAGCATGCGGTTGGTCGTGAAATTCGATGCGATGTCGGCGACGCATTTCTTGACCGACTCCACCCATGCGTGGGGTATGCCGTCCTTGTCGCGGTCGTAGTATTTCGGGACGATCTGCTCCTCGATGGTGTTGTAGATCATTTCGGCGTCGAGCTCATCCTGATAGTGCTGGTCGGCGAAGGTGCGCTCCATGGGCAGCATCCACCCGGCGCCCTCCTTGTAGCCTTCGACCCACCATCCGTCGAGCACCGAGAATTGCAGCACGCCGTTCATGACGCACTTCTCTCCCGACGTCCCCGAAGCTTCGAGCGGACGGGTCGGGGTGTTGAGCCATACGTCGACGCCCTGCACCATGCGGCGTGCCAGCTCCATGTCGTAATTCTGCAGGAAGAGGATCTTGCCCACGAACTGCGGCATGGCGGCCACCTCGACGATGCGTTTGATGAGGTCTTGCCCCGGCTTGTCGTTGGGGTGGGCCTTGCCGGCGAAGATGAATTGCACGGGGCGCTCCTTGTTGTTCACGATGGCCGAGAGCCGGTCGAGGTTCGTGAAGAGCAGGTAGGCGCGCTTATAGGTTGCGAAGCGGCGTGCGAAACCGATGGTCAGCACGTCGGGCTTGATGCCCTCGATGACCTGCAGCATCTGGCGCGGCGAGTCGAGCCGCACCTGGCTGGGGTCGCTGTAACGCTTGCGGATGTGCTTGATGAGCTTGTTCTTGAGGTGCATGCGCTCGGCCCACAGTTCCCCGTCGGGGATGTTGTGGACTTTCTGCCATGCCGGGATGTCGTAGGCGTGCCCCTCGAATCCGTCGGCGAAATAGCGGGCGTAGAGGCGGCGCAGGCTAGTCGCGATCCAGGTCGGGAAATGCACGCCGTTTGTGACATAGCCGATGTGGAGTTCGTTCTTGAAGTAACCCGGCCACATGTTGCCCAGAATCTCCTTCGACACCTCGCCGTGGAGCCACGACACGCCGTTGACCTCCTGCGAGAGGTTGCAGGCCAGCACCGACATCGAGAACTTTTCATTGGGGTCGTTGGGGTTGGTCTTGCCCAGGTTGATGTACTGCTCCCAGGTGATGCCCAGCACGTCGGGGTAGTGCGACATGTACTGGCGGATCATCGACTCGGGGAAGGCGTCGTGCCCGGCGGGCACGGGGGTATGCGTCGTGAAGAGCGACGAGGAGCGGATCACCTCCAGCGCCTCCGAGAAGGAGAGCTTCTTGTGGTTCACCAGGTCGCGGATACGCTCGATGCCGATGAACGCGGCATGTCCTTCGTTGCAATGGAACACATCGTGCTTGATGCCCAATGCGCGCAGTGCGCGGATACCGCCGATACCGAGCAGGATTTCCTGCTTGAGGCGGTTCTCCCAGTCGCCGCCGTAGAGGTAGTGGGTGATCTGGCGGTCTTCCTCGAGGTTGGCCTCGAAATCCGTGTCGAGCAGGTAGAGATCCGTGCGGCCGACCTGGCATTTCCAGACGCGCGCCGAAAGTGTACGCCCCGGGAAGGCGATGGTGATCGTCAGCCAGTTGCCGGCCTCGTCGCGCACGGGCGAGATCGGGAGTTTATAGAAATTCTGTGCCTCGTAGGTCGCCTCCTGCGCCCCCTGTGCCGAAAGACGCTGCGTGAAGTAACCGTACCGGTAAAGCAGGCCCACGGCTGCCATCGGGACGTTCTTGTCCGAGGCCTCCTTGAGGTAGTCGCCCGCGAGTATGCCCAGGCCGCCCGAGTAGATCTTGAGCGATGAGTGCAGGCCGTATTCCATCGAAAAGTACGAAATCGTGGGGATCTTCGGGTCGGGCTTTTCGTTCATATAGTCGCGGAACTGCGCATATACGGCGTCGAGCTGCCCGAGGAAAGCCTCGTCGCGTTCGAGCCCCTTCATGCGTTCCACGCTCAGTTTGTCGAGGAAAGCGATCGGGTTGCGCTCGCATTCGGCCCAGAGTGCCGGGTCGATGCCTTCGAACAGGTCGCGGGGCCCGGGGTTCCAGCACCACCAGAGGTTGCGCGAAAGCTCTTCCAGGGCATGCAGGCGCTTGGGCAGGGTCTTGTCGACCATCATGCGGTTCCAGTTGGGTTTCTCGGCGAAGAGCTGCTGGCGCACGAAGTTGATCTGCTCGTTGCGGGCGTTGCCTTCGTCGAGCACCGCACGGTTGGTGCGGATCACCGAACTTTCGACAGCCTCGGAATAGGCCTGTTCGTAGGCGGCGAAAAGGTGCTCCCAAAGCGCTGTTTCAGATATCTCGTAGGCCGAAACGCGCATCTCGGAAACATGCTTCTCGTCCAGCGCGCTGAAGCGCAGCAGCGAGTCGGCGATCTTCTCCTCGACCTCCTTGTCGTTGTAGTCGTCGCGGCGGATGACCTCCACGCCCAGGTGCTCGCGATGCTTGTCGACCCACAGCCCGAACCCTGCGAGGGTCGTCGTGATGGTCGGCACCGAGAATGCCACCGATTCGAGCGGCGTATAGCCCCACGGTTCGTAGTAGGAAGGGAAGACCGTGATGTCCATACCGACGAGCAGTTCGTAGTAATCCTTGTTGAAGATGCCGTCGGCCTTGTTCAGGTAGGTCGGCACGAAGATCACCTTCACCTTCGAATCGTCGGTCGTGAGGATGCTGCCGTTCAGGGCGTTCACGATCGGGTCGCTGTTCTGGTATTCGAGGTAGTGGGTCGAATACTTGTATTGTCCGCCGTCGATCGGGCTGGCCGGGTCGGCCAGATGCGCCTGCAAGTCCGCGCGCGGGCCGCGGTTGCCGGCCGGAACGGTGATGTAGGCCAGAACCTCGCGTTTGAGGCGGTCGGAAGCGGCCAATTTCTTGAGCGATTCGATGAATACGTCGAGGCCCTTGTTGCGGAATTCGTAGCGGCCGCTGGTGCCGACGATCAGCGGCTCCTTCCGGAACTTGTGCCCGAGGCAGGCCTCGGCCACCGAGATCATTGCCGTGCGGGCTTCGGCACGCTTGGCGTCGTACTCCTCGCCCGTCCATACAAAGTCGTTTTCGAACCCGTTGGGCGTGATGCCGTCCGGTTCGCGTCCCAGCAGGTATTTGCATTCGTTGGCCGTGATGTCGCTGACCGTGAGGAAGGCGTCGTGGTACGTGGCGGCCATCTTCTCGATCGAGTGTTTGGCCACTACGTTGAACCGCCGTGCCAGTTCGTCGGCATTGAACTTGGCCAGGTCGTTGTAGAGCGGCAGGCCGTTACCGGCGATGCAGCGCCCCATGACCGTGGCGTGCGTCGTGAAGAGCGTGGCCACATAGGGGGCGTGTTTGCGCAGGTGGAGTCCGCCTGCAGCAGTCATCCACTCGTGGAAATGCGCGGCGATCTTGTCCGTCGCATTGCAGAAATTGTCGACATACGAGGCGATGACCATGCCCGCGGCATAGCCGAAGAGCACGGGTTCGATGTAATCCCACTGTCCCGAGAGCGAATCCACGTGGTACGTCTCCCAGAGTTTCTTGAGTATTTCGTCCTTGCGGGGGATCAGCGAAGTGAAGTCCACCAGGATTACCGTCGGCTCGCCCTTGATCTTCCAGTGCCCCACGCGGATCCGGAGCCCGTCGCTGTATACGCTCTGGCGCCATGCTTTCAGCATGTTGGGGTCTTCCTCGAATTCGGGGTTCGCCCCCTCGTGCTGGAGGTCGGGCCCGATGAGGATATAGCGGTCGGCGAATTTCCGGGTTGCGGTCTGTGCTTTGGTCGAGATGACGGTATGGATGCCGCCGACCTTGTTGCAGACCTCCCAGCTCACCTCGAAAAGGTAGTCGGGAGTCAGTTTTGCATTACTCATATCTGTCGTGCTTGTTTGTAATTTACTCGATGAATCGGTTGAAAACCGCTGCAAAGGTAATACTTATATTTATATAAAACAACCTTGTCCGATTAATTAGTAAAAAAATTTAATAATAACTTAACATTTCTGTTTCACATCGTTGCATGTCGTGTTATGTTTCGAAAAGTGCCCCGATCACGGCATCCGAAATCAGGAATTTTTCCGGCGGGAGGGCCATCCGCCCCCGGGCTATGCGGAGCGTACCTGAACGGAGGAACGGTGCTGCCTCTTCCTGCATCCGCGCCAGCCGTTTTGCTCCGAAACGTGCCGCGGCCTCTTCCAGATCGATCCCCTCGGCCGTCCGGAGCGTCGTCATGACATATTCGTTGAACCGGTCGCGTCGGGTCAGCACTTCCTTCCCGGCGGGAGCTCCTGCTATGTATTTTTCCACTGAACTGGCGTTCCAGTGCCTTTCTTCGCCGTCGAACGAGTGGGCTGCGGGCCCGATGCCGAGGTATTTCGTCCCATGCCAGTAGGAGGCGTTGTGACGGGCTCGAAATCCCGGCAGGGCATAGTTCGAAACCTCGTAATGCTCGAATCCGGCGGCCGTAAGCGTATCGTGCACCGTGAGGAACTCCTCCTCGCTGACCTCTTCGTCCACGGCGCGGAACTCGCCCCGTGCCGCACGGCGGCCGAAGGCCGTATCGGGTTCGATGGTCAAATGGTATGCCGAAATGTGCTGTACGCCGAGCGACAGCGCTCCGTCGAGCGATCTTTTCAGCGAATCCCCGCCGAAGCCGGGAATGCCGAAGATCAGGTCGGCGGTGATGTTCCCGAACCCGGCGCGTTGTGCCGCCCGCACCGCACCGATGGCCTGTGCCGCCGTATGGCGGCGGTTCATCAGCTTCAGGCACCCGTCGTCGAATGACTGGATGCCGATCGACAGCCGGTCTATGCCCGCTTCGCGCAGCCCGTCGAGGTAATTTTCCGTCAGGTCGTCGGGGTTGGCCTCGAGGGTGGTTTCCGTGGTGCCGGAGCAGTCGAACAGCAGCGCGGCATGATCCAGCAGTCCTTTCAGCGCGGCGGGTGCGTAGAGCGAAGGCGTGCCGCCGCCGAAATAGCGGGTCGTGACCGCTTCGCCGCGCAGGTAATCCTGCCGTTCGTCCAGTTCGCGGTGCATGGCGGCTGTCACGCCGTCCATCTGCTCCAGCCGGACGCTCTTGTAGAAGTCGCAGTAGGCGCAGATGCGTTTGCAGAACGGTATGTGGAAATAGAGTCCGGCCATGGCCTATCCGAGTTTTCGGGGAGCAGGAGTTTCCGCCGGTTCGGCGGCGAGTGCCTTTATCGCCTTTACGGTTTTCCGTCCGTATCTGTTGAACGTAAATATTCCCCCTGCGATGTTATACCACGGATCGTAGACCAGGGCCCACCGGATTTCATCGCTTCTCCAGCTCAAGATCAGCAAGTCGCAGTCCAGGTAGGGGATGCCCTTTCGGTTTGCGGCCTGCAAATAACGCTGATTGTCGTATTCGATCCTCCATCCCTCGTCGGACAGCAGTTTCCGTATCCGATCTTTCAGTCCGTCGGGTTGCCCGGAGAGCGGGATACTCTTGAACTTCAGTTTCCTGCGTTGTAATACATGGAGGGCAAAGCCCGCGCCGAACAGCAGGAGCGCGGCCAGCCAATACCGATCCCGAAATCCCTGAATGAGGTCGCGGATAAAATAACAGGAGAAGAATATCCCGGAAATAATTAACAGGATGGAGAAACAATGGTAGTTTACCCATTCGATCGAAAACGGTTTCAGGCAGATCCTGTCGTGGCGTATTTTTATCGGGCGCATTATAATGATAACGATGTTTTGTATAAGGGCTGATTAATCAAAGATAGGAAAAATTCCCGGATGTCGTCCCTTTCCGCCCCGGTTTTTTCGGTGCCCGTGCGTCGGGCCCGGCTGCCGGATCGGATTTACGGAAAATACCTCCGGTTTCCTGATTTTGATGCGGTTGCTCCGGAAGCGCCCCTCCCGTCATTGTTTTTGTCCGGGCGGCGTTCCGTCGGGCGGGAGTGCCGTGCGCCGTCGATGGGTATTTCGACCGAAGTGCGGCCTGTGCGTCCGCCTCGAATTCCATCCTGCGGAGCCCCGGTGCGGATTGCGGCCGTATGTTTGCAGCAGGATATGGAGCCGGGTTTTCCTGCGGCTTTGGGGGGCACGATAGCTGCTTATAAATGAATCATATACAGGCATCGGGAAAAATAATGGATATTTTTTGCTTTTTTCACTGTTAGTTTTTTCACAAGTGTAAAAGTTTTTCTACCTTTGTGCGGTTAAAGTCCGGTCTTGCGGATTTTCGACGTTAGGTTAATCAAGGATTTGATGTTTTATTAAAATAACAATTATTATGGACAAAATGGATTTGAAAAAGTATGGGATCACGGGTGTGACCGAGATCGTGTACAATCCGTCGTACGACGAACTTTTCCGCGAGGAGACCAAGAAGGGGCTCCGCGGTTTCGAAAAAGGCCAGCTGACCGAGACCGGTGCCGTGAACGTGATGACCGGCGTTTATACCGGCCGTTCGCCCAAGGACAAGTTCTTCGTAATGGACGAGACCACCAAGGATACGATCTGGTGGACTTCCGATGAATATAAGAACGACAACAAGCCTGTTACGAAGGCTGCCTGGAAGGAGCTGAAGAAACTCGCTACCCAGGAGCTGTCGGGCAAGAAACTCTATGTCGTGGACACGTTCTGCGGCGCCAACGAAAATTCGCGCCTCAAGATCCGTTTCATCATGGAGGTCGCATGGCAGGCCCATTTCGTAAAGAACATGTTCATCCGTCCGACCGACGCCGAACTGGAGAAATACGGCGAGCCCGATTTCGTGGTGCTCAACGCTTCGAAGGCCAAGGTCAAGAACTATAAGAAACTCGGCCTGAACTCGGAGACGGCCGTCGTTTTCAATCTCACCGAGAAAATGCAGGTTATCCTCAACACCTGGTACGGCGGCGAGATGAAGAAGGGTATGTTCTCCTACATGAACTACCTGCTTCCGCTCAAGGGCATGGCTTCGATGCACTGCTCGGCCAACACCAATGCCAAGGGCGAGACCGCTATCTTCTTCGGCCTGTCGGGCACCGGCAAGACCACGCTTTCGACCGACCCGAAGCGTCAGTTGATCGGCGACGACGAGCACGGCTGGGACGACGACGGCGTATTCAACTTCGAGGGCGGCTGCTATGCCAAGGTCATCAACCTTTCGCAGGAGAACGAGCCTGACATCTGGAACGCCATCCGCCGCAACGCGCTGCTGGAGAACGTGACGGTGGACAAGAAGGGCAAGATCGACTATGCCGACAAGTCGGTAACCGAGAACACCCGCGTTTCGTACCCGATCTTCCATATCGAGAATATCGTGAAACCCGTATCGAAAGCCCCGGCTGCCAAGAAGGTGATCTTCCTTTCGGCCGACGCATTCGGCGTGCTGCCCCCGGTTTCGATCCTCAATGCCGAGCAGACCAAATACTATTTCCTGTCGGGCTTCACCGCCAAACTGGCGGGTACCGAGCGCGGTATCACCGAGCCGACCCCGACTTTCTCGGCTTGCTTCGGCGCGGCATTCCTTTCGCTGCACCCCACCAAGTACGGTGAGGAACTGGTGAAGAAGATGAAGAAGGCCGGTGCCAAGGCATACCTGGTGAACACGGGCTGGAACGGTACCGGCAAACGTATCTCGATCAAGGATACGCGCGGTATTATCGACGCCATCCTCGACGGTTCGATCGACAAGGCTCCGACCAAGACGCTGCCTATCTTCGACTTCACGATCCCGACGGAGCTGCCGGGCGTAGATCCCAAGATCCTCGACCCGCGCGATACCTACAAGAACGCCAAGGATTGGGACGTCAAGGCCGAAGACCTCGCTAACCGCTTCGTGAAGAATTTCGTGAAGTTCACGGGTAACGAAGAGGGTAAGAAGCTCGTAGCCGCAGGCCCGAAAGTGAAATAATCTCTGAATAAAGTTTTGAATGGTAGAACCCCGCGCCGGAAGGTGCGGGGTTCTTTATTTTGCGGCATTGCGTATGCTGCGATGGGAGGGGGCTTCCGTATCCTCGGAAGGGCTCGGGTACTGTTTCCCGCGGGGCGGGTTGCTGCCTGCCGCGATTCCGGGTTGTCGCCTGGCCGGGCGGGCGTGTTGCGGGTGTGCCTCGGAAGGGCCCGCTGCAATTTACCCCGGGGTTAGGTTTCCGGGCCGGCCGCTGTTTCCGGTTGCCCGCATTCCGGGAGTGCTGCTCCCTTTGGTTCCGGAGTTGCGGACTTTCCGTGCATGGCTGCCTGCTGCAGTCCGCAACTGCTGTTTAGCGCACGTCCGCTGTCCGCTGTTTGTTGCGGGGCGTGAAGATGCGATACCCGATCGAGACGCCGATCTTGTTGGGATACCACTCCGAAGAGCCGTTGAACGGGTCGGGGTGTTCGGGTTGTACGGGGCGGTGGGGGTACATGTCGACCTGGCCGTCGAAACTGTACCCGTTGTAATGGCTGTCCATCCATGCCCAACCCAGGAAAGCGTCGAGCAGCCAGCGTTTCCCGAACTGGTATTCATAACCCACGCAGAGGCCGATCATCATGCCGTATCCTTTGCAGTAACGGTCTTCGAATTTCAGTTTCCACCCTTCGATGTAAGGTTTCGACATGTCGAAGGCCATCATGCCGATGTTTGCCCCCAGATACCAGCCCCGGTTATGCTCCTTGAAATAGCGGCGGTATTCGCCCATGAAGATGGCGAAGAGCATGTGCTTTTCGTTGATCGACTTCCATGGCGAGATGACGATGTCGGTCTGTAAGGTCGATTTGGGCGAGATGGCGAACTCCACGGCGGGATTCACCACGCCCACCAGAGCATAGGGGACATTGAGCTTGACATATCCCTGCGGGGACGCCTGCTGCGTGCAGAACAGCGCGAACAGGAATGCCGGGATGCAGAGCCCGAAGCGGATGTTTTTCATAGGCGGATCGTTACAACGGACAAAGATATGAAAAAATCCGGCCAACATACTGTGCTGGCCGGATTTTAACTATGTGCTGGACGGATTTATACCGTCATGATCTCCTTCTCCTTCTTTTGGAGCGCCTCGTCGAGGGTCTTGGTGAATTTCTCCAGCAATTTCTGGGCCTGTGTTTCGCCGTCCTTCGACTCGTCCTCGGGCATACCTTCTTTCTGGGCTTTTTTGAATGCCTCGACTGCGTCGCGGCGGGCATTGCGCAGGCTGATGCGGGCGGTTTCTGCCTCGTTGCGGATTTGTTTCACCAACTCCCTGCGGCGTTCCTCGGTCAGGGGCGGGATCGACAGGCGGATCTGCTCGCCGTTGTTCGAAGGCGTCAGCCCGATGTTCGAGTCGATGATGGCCTTTTCGATCGCACGCAGCATGTTCTTGTCCCACGGCTGGATCAGGATCGTCTTGGCGTCGGGTACGGTGACGCTGGCGGCGCCCGATATGGGCACCTGCGAGCCGAAATAATCGACCATTACGCCGTTCAGGGCATTGGGCGACGCTTTTCCTGCGCGCACGTTCAAAAGTTCCTCTTCGAGGTGGTCGATGGCCTTCTGCATACGGCCGGAGGCATCGTTGAGAATCGTCTTGGTATCCATATTATTCGAGTGTTTTTTCGATGGTTTTGATCATTTCGTCGAACTCTTCGGCGTCGTAACCCACGGTTGCCAGCATGACTTTACCATCGGCGCCGATCAGGAAATTCCGCGGGATGTAATTCGAGGCATAACGGTCGTAAATGGCCTGCGAGGGGTCGAGGCCCATCGGGAACGTATAGCCCATCTTTTCGCGGAACGCCGCCACGTCCTCCCGCTTTTCGCCGCGCGATATGGGCAGGAATACGAAGTTGCGGCCGGCGAAACGGTCGATGATGTCCTTCTGCACGCGGGTCAGTTCCTGCCGGCAGGGCGGGCACCAGGTGGCCCAAAAGTTCAGTAACACGACTTTGCCTTTGAGTTCTGCGAGGGAGGTTTTTGTGCCGTCGAACATCTCCACGGTGAAGTCGGGGGCTTTGTCGCCCGCCTTGACCAGCGTGGTCGATTCGGTATCCGCCGCGGCTTTGCCGCCGCGGCTGCCGCACGAGGGCAGTAACAGGATGGCGGCGATGATCATTGCGATCAGCGCCAGCATGATCCATAACTGCTTGTTGCTCTTTTTTGTTGCCATAGCCTTATTTTTTTACAAGTGTCCCGATCCTCTCCCCGGCAAGCACCTTGCCGAGGTTGCCCGGCGTGTCCATGTCGAAGACGATGATCTGCAGTCCGTTCTCGCGGCAGAGCGTGAATGCCGTGAGATCCATGACTTTCAGCCGGCGGTCGAGCACCTCTTCGAAGCTTATTTCGTCGAATTTGACGGCCGCAGGGTCTTTTTCGGGGTCGGCCGTGTATACGCCGTCCACGCGGGTGCCCTTCAGCATCACGTCCGCCTCGATTTCAATGCCGCGCAGCGCCGAAGCCGAGTCGGTCGTGAAATAGGGGTTCGACGTGCCTCCGCCGATGATGACCACATACCCCGCCTCGAGGTATTCAATGGCACGCGCCTTGGAGTAGTATTCGCCGATGGGCTCCATGCGGATCGAGGTCAGGACTTTGGCCTTCACGCCGTTGTCCTCCAGGGCCGATTGCAGGGCCAGCGAGTTGATGATCGTGGCGAGCATGCCCATCTGGTCGCCTTTCACGCGGTCGAAGCCTTTCTTTGCGCCCGTGAGGCCGCGGAAAATGTTGCCGCCGCCGATGACGATGCCGATCTGGACGTCTGTGGCCGCTGCCGCCCTGATCTGTTCGGCGTAGGACTGGAGTACTTCGGGGGAGAGCCCGTATTTCTGCGAACCTTGCAACGATTCGCCGCTCAGTTTCAGTAGTATTCGCTTGTATTTCATTGTACGATGGGTTTACCGTAACGCGAAGATAAAAATTTTTATTGAAAAAAACGCAAGAATGACTATCTTTACAGAAAATAGGCGGTATGGCGGCTATGCCGGAAAAAAACGGCGCCATGTCCGGTCTGAGCTGTTTTACGGAACACAGGCTTCGCCTTGGCAATGTCCGAATAAATTTGGCATTTTGCTCGGCTTGTGCTATCTTTAACCTCGTTTTAGATAGGCTGCGGTTCGGACAAACTCAAACAAGTTTGGTTTGTCGCTCTCCTTGCGCTATCTTTGTGCTGCCATGACGTTGGATGAATACAAATTACTCCGAAAAATAAATTCCCCCCGCGACCTCAAGCAACTCTCGGCGGAGGAACTGCGCACCTACTGCGACGAGCTGCGCAGCTATATCATCGACGAGTGCTCGGTAAATCCCGGACACCTGGCGTCGAGCCTCGGCTGCGTGGAACTCGCCGCCGCACTCCACTACGTTTTCGATACGCCCGCGGACAAGATCGTCTGGGACGTAGGGCACCAGACCTATGCCCACAAGATTATCACCGGGCGCCGCGAGGCGTTCAAGACCAAACGCCTGCTGGGCGGCATCAGCGGTTTCCCGCGCATGTCGGAGGGCCCCTACGACGCTTTCGGGGGCGGGCATGCCTCGGTGTCGATTTCGGCGGCGTTCGGCATGGCCAAGGCTGCCGAAATGCGGGGCGAGAGGCACCAGGTCGTGGCCGTCATTGGCGACGGTTCGATGACCGGCGGCCTCGCGTTCGAAGGGCTCAACAACGCCGGGGCCAGCAAACGCACCAATATCCTGGTGATCCTCAATGACAACAACATGGCCATCGACCAGGCCACCGGCGCATTGAAGAACTACCTGCTCAAAATCTCCACGTCGGTGCATTACAACCGTTTCAAGCAGCGGTTGTGGGGCATCCTTTCGCATACGCCGCGCCTGCTGCGCCTCTGCCAAAAGGCGGGCAACGCCGTGAAACAGGGGGTGCTGAACAAGAGTAACCTCTTCGAGAGCTTCAATTTCCGTTATTTCGGCCCCGTCGACGGCCACAACCTCAAGGAGTTGGTGCGCACGCTTCGGGCATTGCGCGACATCGAAGGGCCCAAGTTGCTGCATGTCATGACCGTGAAGGGCAAGGGCTACCTGCCTGCCGAGCACGACCAGTCCACGTGGCATGCCCCCGGACGTTTCAATCCCGATACGGGCGAGCGGATCGCCTCGCCGGGCGCCGCGGCGCGTTACCAGGATGTCTTCGGCGAGACGCTCGTCGAACTGGCCGGGCTCGACCCGCGGGTCGTGGGCGTCACGCCTGCCATGCCGTCGGGTTGTTCGATGAACATGCTCATGCACGCCATGCCGTCGCGTTGCTTCGACGTGGGTATTGCCGAGGGCCATGCCGTGACCTTCTCGGCGGGGATGGCCGCTGCGGGCATGGTGCCTTTCTGCAACATCTATTCGTCTTTCATGCAGCGGGCTTACGACAATGTGATCCACGACGTCGCGATTCAGGATCTGCCCGTGGTGATGTGCCTCGACCGGGGCGGCATCGTGGGCGAGGACGGCGTGACCCACCACGGGGTCTTCGACATGGCTGCATTCGGTGCCGTACCGGGACTTACGATCGCTGCGCCGATGGATGAACTGGAACTCCGCAACATGATGTATACCGGTCTGCAATACGGTCATCCCTTCATGATTCGCTACCCGCGCGGCAACGGTGCGGGACGTCTGTGGCGGGGCGTTCCCTTCGAAGCGCTGCCCGTCGGCCGGGGCCGGAGGCTCCGCGAAGGTACGGACGTGGCGCTGGTGACGGTCGGGACGGTCGGCAACGCTGCCGCCCGTGCCGCGGAACGCGCCGCGGAGAAGGGCGTGAGCGTGGCGCATTACGACCTGCGCTTCGTCAAACCGCTCGACGAAGCCCTGCTGGCCGAGGTCGGTGTCAAGTTCCGCCATGTGGTCACGGTCGAGGACGGTTCCCTGCGCGGGGGCGTCGGCGAGGCCGTCACGGCATTTTTCAATGCCCGCGGCTGCGAGGTGGCCGTGCATTCGCTGGGCATCGGCGACGAGTGGGTCGAGCACGGAACCCCGGCTCAGCTCTACGCCCTCTGCGGTTACGACGAGAAGGGTATTCTGCGGGCGCTGCTCGCTGCGGGGGAATAAAACTGCCGTTTCCGCTCCTGTTTGCCGTGCTGCGGCATAAAATCTGTTACGTGCTCCCTAAAAACCGTTTGGGGAGTGAAAATCGCGATCGTATTATTGGCCGCTGCGCTGCTTGTCATCGGCGTGGTATACGGCCGTGCCGCCGACCGTACCGACCGCACTCCGGTGCCGTCGTTCGACCTGGCGCGCTACATGGGCACCTGGTATGAGATCGCCCGCTACGACCATCCGTTCGAACGGGGGCTGGCCGGAGTGCAGGCGCGCTACGAACTGAGGCCCGACGGTCGCATCGGGGTGTTCAACAGCGGGACGGATTACCGTTCGGGCCGTTGTAAACGTGCGCGGGGCAAAGCCTGTGCGGGACAGGTGCCGGGGCGTTTGTGGGTCTCTTTTTTCTGGTTTTTTTATTCGGATTACAACGTCATGGAGCTGGGCGGCGATTACGATTGGGCATTGGTCGGCGGCGGTTCGGCAAAATACCTCTGGGTACTGTCACGCACGCCGACACTCCCCGCGCATACGCTCAACCGCATCCTGCGGCTGGCCGAACGACGCGGTTACCGGACGGACAGGCTTCTGTTCGTCGACCAGGGGCAATGACACTCCGCCGAAGGGGTGCTCCTCCGTTCCCTGCGGCCGTGTTACACCGTGAACGTCCAGTCGTCGCCCTGGCTGAGCGCGGCGTCGAACCGGAACCCTTCCCATTCGAATTCTTTGAGCATTTCCGGATCCGTAATCCGGTTTCTGATAAGGTGGCGCGTCATCTCCCCGCGGCACATTTTCGTGTAGACCACGATGGTTTTCAGACGGTCGCCCTCGCGGATGCGGAATTCGGGCGTGATGATACGCGCTTCGCGGCGGATGCGTTTCCAGTCGAACAGGCGCTTCATCTCGCTGCTGGCGAGGTTGACCAGGATGCCGTCGTCGGCATGGATTTTTTCGAGGAAGGCTTCTGTCAGCCGTCCCTGCCAGTACCCGAACATCGTTTGGTCGTCGTGCCCCGGCAATACGGCGTCCCCTTCCAGCCGGTAGCGGCGGATTGCGTCCAGCGGCCGGAGCAGCCCGTAGAGGAACGACGTGATGTTGAGGTGCTGCTGTGCGTATTCGAAATCCCCGGGGGTGAATCGCTCCGGGGCGATATGCCTGAATACGACGCCCGTGTAGGCCAGCAGCGCAGGGAGGGCCTCTTCGCCGTGGAACTGCCGGTAACGCCGGCGGTTGGTCGCGGCGATCTGCCGGTTGGTGCGCAGCATGCGTTCCAGCTCTTCGGTGGTGAGCGTCGCCAGCTGCAGGGCCAGCTCCGCGGCCTCGCGGGCGTAACGCGGCAGGGTTGTTCGGGGGATTTCGGCCGGATTGTTTTCGGCCATCGTTTTGGCGCAGGAAAGGAGTATTTGCATGGCTGTGGATCAAAATTGGATGTCCTGCCCCTCTGCCGGCTCCGCAAAGCGGGTGAACGGGACGAACGGCGTCACCGTGAACTCGGCCGTGAGCAGGTATGGACGGTATGGGCAGGTCTTGTACACCTGTTTGCAGATACGGTAACGCGCATACCGGGCCGGGTAGACACGGGGTGCGAGCCGGGCTGTGAACCCGTAGGTGTATTCGGCGGCCGGTGCCGGATGCGGTACTTCGGTGCGGGATGGGTTGTTTGGCCCGATGCCGACCAGCAGTGAGTTCCATGCATTGACGACGGGCAGCGTTTCCCACCGTCCGTGCTGGAAGCGGCAGACGGTGTAGTCGCTCCCGAAATATACCGTCGAATCGCCTTTGTGGCGGATCGTGAGCCGGATATGTTCGGTGCCGGCGGGATAAAATGCGTATTCGGCATCCATCGTGAGCCCATCCGGCGGAGCAGCCCCTTCGGGTGCGGGCGGATAAGGTGTCGTGTCGGGGTCGAACCCGTGGAGCCGGATCAGGGGGCTGTCGTGCACGCAGCGGCGGAAGCGGGCTTTCATCGCCGTGTCGGCTCGGATCATGTGTACGTCTATGACACCGTCCGGTTCGTTGACCGCCGATGCGTAGATGGCGTTTGCGACCGGATCGGCCGCCTTGTTGTCTGCCGCCCACTGCCAGATGCTGTCCTGCAAAGCGGACAGTCCGTCCGTTGCGGGGCGCTTCTGTGCGGCGGCCGTACAGCCGGCCGCAAGCAACAGGAACAGCAGGAGGCGTTTCATGGTGCGGTGCGGTTTATGCTACGGAGCAGGGGATGCCGAGTGCCTCGACGCGGGCGGCGATGGCCTGCAACTCCTCGCGCGGCACTTTTTCGAGCGTCCGGCACGGGGTGTCGCGGTCGAGCGAGTAGACCATGACCTGCCGCGGGCCGATTTCGCCGATCAGGCGCAGCCATGCTGCGACCTCCTCTTCGGTGGTGTTGTCGACCCGCTGCCGGTCGAACTCCCCGCGCAGGAACATCGTCTGCACGGTCAGGTGCCCGTCGAAGCCTTTCATCTGATCGACGACCCTGCGTACGGAATAGACCGGGCTCTGGGGATTGTTTATCAGGCGTGCCGTGGCGTCGAAGGCCGAATCGAGCTTGAGGATGTTGTTGTCCACGCTGCGAAGGGCACGGCGCACGCCCTCGCGGTGGAGCTGCGTGGCGTTCGAAAGCACGGAAACCCTGGCCGAGGGGCACAGCTCGTCGCGCAGGGCGATCGTGTCGCCGATCACGGCTTCGAATTCGGGGTGCATCGTCGGCTCGCCGTTGCCGGCGAAGGTGATGACGTCGGGCGGGGTGCCGTCGGCCACCATGCGCCGCAGCGTCGCTGCGAGCTGTGTGCGGACGTCTTCGCGGGTGTTGAAGCGCCGCGCGCCGGGATGCTCGGCATTCCAGCCGCATTCGCAGTAGATGCAGTCGAACGAGCAGAGTTTCGACTCGGTGGGCAGGAGGTTGACCCCCAGCGAGAGTCCCAGCCGCCGCGAATGTACCGGGCCGAAGATGATGTCATGGAATAATGAAGTCATACCACAAAGATAGTATATGCCGGGGGCAAAAGCAAGTTTACTTGCATTTTGCCGGGGCGCCGCCTGTCTGAGGCAAAGCCGAAGATAGCTAAAACGGAAATATTTTTCTACCTTTACAAAAACCATTCCTTATGAAATTCAGGTTCGGATTGCTGCCGCGCGTCGTGCTGGCCATCGGCCTCGGGGTCGGCTGCGGCTTTTTCTTCCCTGTGTGGGCGACGCGTATCGCCCTTACGTTCAATGATATTTTCGGCCAGTTCCTTTCGTTCGTCATCCCGTTGCTCATCCTCGGGCTGGTGGCGCCGGGCATCGCCGACCTGGGACGCAACGCCGGGCGCCTGCTGGCCCTCACGGCGGCGCTGGCCTATGCCTTCACCCTTTTCTCGGGCTTCGGCACCTACCTCACGGGGCGGGCGCTGTTCCCCGCATTGCTCGAAGGCGCCGCAACCGTGCTGCCCGACGCGGCCGCAACGGCCCCCGCACCCTATTTCACGGTCGGGATGCCACCCCTGTTCGGTGTCATGTCGGCGCTGGTACTGGCCTTCGTACTCGGGCTGGGGATGGCCTATACGCACAGCGTGAAACTCAAAGGGGTGATGGACGATTTCAAGTCGATCATCGACCGCGTGATCGCGGGCGTCATCATCCCGCTGCTGCCCTTCTATATCTTCGGCATCTTCCTCTCGATGACCCAGTCCGGGCAGGTGGCCGGGGTGCTGGGCGTCTTCGTGAAGCTGATCGTGGTGATCTTCTTCATGACCGTCGTGCTGCTGCTCGCACAGTTCTCCGTTGCCGGGCTCGTTGCCCGCAAAAACCCGCTGCGGATGCTCCGTACGATGCTCACGGCCTATGTCACGGCGCTCGGCACGCAATCGTCGGCCGCCACCATCCCCGTGACCCTGGCGCAGACCCTCCGGCTCGGCGTGCGCCCCCAGCTGGCGTCGTTCGTCGTGCCGCTCTGTGCCACGATCCACCTTTCGGGGTCGATGATGAAGATCGTGGCCTGCGCATTGGCCGTTTCGATGCTGGCCGGGCTGGATATTCCGGCGGGGACTTTCGCGGGGTTCATCCTGCTGCTGGGCGTGACGATGATCGCCGCACCGGGGGTGCCGGGCGGCGCGATCATGGCGGCGCTGGGATTGCTCGAGTCGATGCTCGGGTTCGACGAGACGCTCGCGGGGCTGATGATCGCCACCTACATCGCCATGGACAGCTTCGGCACGGCGACCAACGTGACGGGCGACGGTGCCGTCGCGGTGATCGTCGATGCGATAGACCGCCGATCGAAAAAATGAAAAACCGAACAAAGTTCTTCCCCGGGCCGCCGAAAGCGGCCTTTTTCCTTATCTAATATCCGGAAATAAGTATAAATGCGTACCCGTGCCGAATAAAAAACGGCTAATTTTGATGGCTAAAAGGTTTTTTTGTACTTTTGCGCGTCCGAAACGGAAACTTAAACATTAAATTACAATATTTTATGGTTGATATTTTTGCACGCCTTGAGAAAAATGCAGGTGGCCCCATCGGTCAGTACATGTCGTACGCCCACGGTTATTACGCTTTCCCCAAACTGGAAGGCGATATCGGCCCCCACATGACTTTCCGGGGCAAGAAGATGCTCAACTGGAGTCTGAACAACTACCTCGGGCTGGCCAACCACCCCGAAGTCCGCAAGGCCGACGCCGAGGGTGCCGCGCAGTTCGGCATGGCGGCCCCGATGGGCGCCCGCATGATGAGCGGCCAGACCGTCTACCACGAGCGTCTCGAGCGCGAACTGGCCGAGTTCGTCGGCAAGGAGGATGCCTTCCTGCTGAACTTCGGTTACCAGGGTATGATTTCGATCATCGACTGCCTGCTGACGCCGCGCGACGTGGTGGTCTACGATGCCGAGGCACACGCCTGCATCATCGACGGCCTGCGCCTGCACAAGGGCAAGCGTTTCGTATACGGACACAACGACATGGAGTCGCTGCGCCTGCAATTGCAGCATGCCACCGACCTGGCCGAAGAGCAGAACGGCGGCGTACTCGTAATCACCGAGGGAGTCTTCGGCATGAAGGGCGACCTGGGCAAGCTCGACGAGATCGTGGCCCTGAAAAAGGATTTCCAGTTCCGCCTGCTGGTCGACGATGCCCACGGCTTCGGTACGATGGGTGAGGGCGGCCGCGGTACGGCGTCGCATTTCGGCGTTGTGGACGGCGTAGACGTGCTGTTCAACACCTTTGCCAAGTCGATGGCCGGTATCGGTGCATTCGTCTGCGGCCCCCGCTGGCTGATCAACCTGCTGCGTTACAACATGCGTTCGCAGCTTTATGCCAAGTCGCTCCCGATGCCGATGGTTATCGGTGCGCTCAAACGCCTGGAGTTGATCCGCAACCACCCCGAATACCAGCAGAAGCTTTGGGAGATCGTGCGCGTGTTGCAAAGCAGCCTCAAAGAGAACGGCTTTGAGATCGGTGTGACCAATTCGCCCGTGACGCCCGTTTTCCTGAAGGGCGGCATCCCTGAGGCTACGAATCTGGTCGTCGACCTGCGTGAGAACCACGGCATCTTCTGTTCGATGGTCGTTTACCCCGTAATCCCGAAAGGCGAGATCATCCTGCGCATCATCCCGACCGCAGTCCACACCCTCGAGGACGTGAATGTCACCATCGAGGCGTTCAAGGCCGTACGCAGCAAGCTCCAGGACGGCATTTACGCCCAGCTGCCCATCCCGGTACGTGCCGACGAAGGATTCCTGGTTCGTTAATTCCCCGGTTCCCGGCAGGACGGTTCATTCCGCCGCCCGGAAATAAGGGTTTCCCATATGATGTCCCCGGCTTTTCCGAAGGCCGGGGACATCGTTTTGTGACAAAATTCGCCGGAAAATTTTGCAGAATAAATTTTTCAGTTTATATTTGCAATCCCGAAATGCAAGTTTCGGATGCCGGAAAGGGAGGTTGAAAGCCTCTTTTGCAGACGGAGAAACATATTGCGGAAATAGCTCAGTTGGTAGAGCACAACCTTGCCAAGGTTGGGGTCGCGAGTTCGAGTCTCGTTTTCCGCTCCAAGCAAAAGGCTGATAATCAAACGATTATCGGCTTTTTCATTTCTGCTGACTGATGTTACAGAAGCCCTTTCTGTAACACAAAATGCCCTAAAATCGCCGTTTGTGATACAGAGTGTGACACAGAAAATCGTGTGACACACATTGCATTTTGTTGCTTGCGTAATCCGTAAAGATTATGACAATCAACATCGTATGTCGCAAAGACGCTATCAACAGAAACCATTTAGCCCCTCTTGCCCTTGTCTTTACCCATGACCACCGCCGAAAATTCGTCGGCTTGGGCATCTCGGTAGCTTTGGAACATTGGGATTTTGAGAAACAGCAACCGACGGCAGACTGCCCCGACGGAGCAGAGATACAGTTTCAAATCACCTCCAAAATCCGTGAATACGAAAAGAAGATTAAGAAGTTGGAGGTGTTGGAAATTCCAGTTACGTTCGATACGCTGTTTGAACAGAACGGCAAACGAATCAACTACACCGTTGGAGATTATTTCAAGCAAATCATCGAACGACTTGAAAAGGTCGAAAAATACGGTTCAGCCAGCAAACACAAGGTAACGCTTGCCCTTATGTCGCAATTCCGCTCGGTCAATATGCGCTTTGAGGAGTTGGATTTGACTTATTTAAGGGAATTTGAAATCTTCCTGCGTCAGCGCGGCAACGTAAGCAACAGCCTTGCGACCAAGTTCAGCGTACTGAAAGCGGTCTATAATAAGGCCGTATCGGAAAATATCTTTACCCCGAAGCGTAACCCGTTCCAGCAATTCAAAGTGGGTAGCTTGTGGACGAATACCCGCAAACGTGCCATCACGAAAGAGGACATCCACAAACTGATTGAATTGGATTTATCGGACAGGGACTTTTATACCCAACTTGCCAAAGATATTTTTCTGTTCTCGTATTTCATGGCTGGAATCAATTTCAAGGACATTGCCCTACTGACATACGGAGACATCGACAATGGCAGAATCTACTATGCAAGACGCAAAACAGGTAAGATGATGAACTGCTGTTTGACGGAACAGGCACAGGAGATTATCGACAAGTACCACACCGACCAAGTGGAGGAAGATTACATCTTCCCAATCCTTGACCGCAACGTACACACAACCGAAAAGCAAATCTTGGAACGTGTTAAGAAAACGTTGAAGCATGTCAACAAACGCCTGCATGAGTTGAGTGAGGAAATCGGACTGCATACGCCCTTAACGACTTATGTAGCCCGTCATACTTACGCCACAGTCTTAAAACGGTCAGGCGTTAGCGTGGCATTGATTTCCGAATCGCTCGGCCATTCTGATTTATCGACGACCCAAATCTACTTGGATAGCTTTGAGAACAGCCAAATCGACGCGGCGATGCAACATTTGTTGTAAGGGAAAAAGAGGTCAGGGATTACTCTCTGACCTCTACAAACCTTATAGAGCGTTGAGCCTTTAACCGAGATACTGCGTGAGCATCTCCATTACCAACTGCTCCCGTGCCACACCTTTTATCGGGCGAGGGTTCATAATCTGGTCTGCTTGGTCGCGCGTGAGGGCGTTGATCTTTTGCTCCATTTCCGCGGTGAACTGTTCAAAATCTGCATCGGGTTTCTGTTGCTTGATGATAAAGTCGATTAAATATCGGTTCATAAGAAACTTATCCTTGAATATCCTCTGTGCGGACGTAAACCACCTGCTGCTGGAACGAAACCACGTTTTATCTTCAAAGACTTTGGGCAGTTTCTTCGTATTGAGGCACTCTACCAAGTCTTTTGCTTGCAGTGAGTTCTTGCCGAAACACCATAGAGAAATCGTGGCGAGGGGACACGCTTTGCCGTGCAGGAACATGGCAAAATCGAATACCTCGTTGGCTTCTTTGAGCATCATGGCTGGCGCGGCCATGTAATCCGATTTTTTCCAAACGGTCGTGCAGATGTTCATTTGCGCGATGACCTCTGTAATGGACAACTCGGTATTTAGCGGTTCGCAAATTACAAGGTCGTCCAAATTCCGTCCCAGTTTCAGGTAGGCAATCAAACGGTGCTGACCGTCCAATACGGCGTAATACTTTCCTGCATCTTCGTTGGGAATTTCGTTTCCGTTCAAATCGACCAGACGACCGCCCATTTGAGTTACCCTTTCTCCAGCAGTTACCGTAATGGGCGTTAGTTGCCCATAGGCTTTCATGGATTTCTCTTTCTGGTTCACAACCTTGCTGTTCACGGGGCGGTTGCCCTTCACGAATGCAAACTGACGCTGGGCGTCATCCATTGAAATAACCATTTTTTTCATGGCTTTTACATACTCTGTCCTTTATGCAGAGGGGCTGATAATGGCTGCAACCCTTGCCCAAAGATTGCAGGCCGCAAGGAACACCCTTACGGCAGGGCAAAGGTCAGCATAAAATACAAGCGTTACGTTCTATCAAAGAAGATGTTATCCGATATTGCCATACTCGATTGAATTATGTCTTGAAAATATTTATCAAATTATTTGACTTTTGATTGAACTTTTTATATCTTTGTAAAGCAATTCAGCAAAGAAATCCACACTATACATTGAGCAGTTCCTTATAAGGCAGATTTTGTCTGCCTTTTCGTTGTGTTGTGCTACCACATTTTTTGAGTGCGAAATGAAGATTTCCCTTAAAAGAGTAATTCAGGATCAAAAAATATGGAATCACTAAAAAGTGCATCCACTAAAAACAGGCAGTTTCAACGACGCATCATGTAATAGTGTGAATAATTTATTCGTGCAGAAAAACTTTTCATCGAAAAAGCGATGTACAAATTTTTGCGATAATTTTTTTCTCACATCGTATGTGATGAAAAACTTTTTTTGCCTGTTTTTTTATTCACGCATTTTTGCGTGTAAAAAAATATCGTCTTTTTAAGTTTCATCTTACTTGGTTGGTGAATCTGTTTTTCGTGCTTAAAACAGTTCATCATACATTCGTTTCCACATTTTTTGAGTGTGAAATGAGTATTCTCTATAAAAAGTATATTTCAGAATTAAAAATTGTGGAAGCAAAATAAGAGCAGATAAGCAAGATTTACGAGGTGAAAACTTTTTTGCTGTTTTTGGCTTATTGGAAAGATGCCATTTAATGATAGCTATTCCATTAAGATTAGAGAGATTATAGTTTACCACATTTTTTGAGTACGAAATGAACTTTTCCTTTATAAGTATAGTTTCAGGATTAAAAAATATGGAAGATTATAGAAACAGAAGATTTCAGATAAAGAGATACGATTAACAACTAAACATTTATAATATGAACACAAATCAAAATTGAATTATTAATGCTCCCGCTGGAGTAACTTATTTGTCAGACTTTCTGACTGAGATTCCTGTAAACTGCCTGTTCAACAAGAAACAGACGGGATGCGGTGCTACCGAGTTGGCTATCCGCAACTCCATTCCTACCCTTATCGCCATGCCTTACGTTGCATTGGTGAAGAACAAGACCATCTACCGCAAAGATGCTATTTCCGTGCTGGGCGTTTACGAGGGTATCACCGAACAAGACATTATCGACTATGCAACGAGCCATTCTCCATTAAAGATTGCAGTTACATACGATTCCCTGCCACGAACCATTAAGGCGTTGCAATCCGCAGGTCTTGACCCTTACAAAGAACTGTTCCTGCTTGTGGACGAATGACACGTATTGTTCAACTCCTATTCGTTCCGTCATGCCGCCATTAAGAATTTACTTGCAGAAGCCGCTAAATTCAGTAGGGCAACTTATATGACGGCTACCCCGATCGAGCAGGAGTATGTTTTGGAGGAGTTGAAACACCTTCCCGTTTGCGAAATCGACTGACCGCATTTGCAAGAAGTCAAAATCCGTTCCCGCCAGACATCCAAACCAGCTCAATATATCGTCAAAGAGTGCCGCAAGGTATTGGACGGAGGATTGGAGCATAACCTGCATATCTTCGTAAACAGCGTGGAGTTTATTGCAAAGGTTATCGACCTTGCCAAACTCACTCCCGACCGAGTGAAAGTGGTATGCTCCACGAGCGGGGACAATGGCGAGAACAACCAGCGCAAGTTAGGTAAGAGCTATCCCATCGGTCAGCCGTCAGCCCCCGTAAGGAAGATAAACTTTTACACCTCTACCTGCTTTGAGGGGTGCGATATATACGACCAGCAGGGCGTTACATTCATCATCAGCGACGGTAACAAGTCCAACACGCTGTTGGATATTTCCACGCTGTTCACACAGATTTGCGGACGCCTGCGGGATTCCAGATACAAGGGCGAGATTATCCACGTTTACTCCACGACCAAGTACAGCCGTGAGGTGACATTGGATGAATTTACGGCATCCACAAAGAAAGTGCTTGCAGAAGCGGTAAGCTATGCAGACGAGATAAACAAATTGAGTGAAACGACAAGAATCAAAACGCTGTCGAAAATCAAATATATCAACGAGCAGTATGTACGCATAGAAGATAATCGGTTAGTGGTGGATAAGAACCTCGCCAATATGGATATAGTCAATTTCAAGATTTGCCGCCACATTTACAGAACCTATGTAAACCTCACGGATGAATTGAAGAGGAACGGCTATACGATAACCCGCCACACGTTCAGCGATATTATGGAGAAGATAGAAGATAAAGCCAACGCACGGGTTACGTTCAAGGAACTGTTCGATGAATACTGCCGTCTGAAAACGACCAAGCCTTTCTTTTCGTTGGAGAGCCACGAGGACTTATGCGCTCAAATAGCGGTTAAATATCCGTTGGTGAAACAGGCATACGACGGGTTGGGAACGGACAAGGTGCAGGCATTGAAATACCATGTAAGCAATATCAAACGAGAACTGATGAAACGCCAGCCTGCACCTACCGAGTATAAAATCGTAAAGATGATAAACGCGACCTTTCAAAAGCAATCACCCATTGCCAAGAGTAAGGTTAAGGATATATTGCAGGGTATTTACGATGACTTGGGAATAAAGCAGACGGCAAAGGCCACAGACATCAATAAATGATACGAGGTAAAACAGACCACACCTAAAATCAACGGCAAGACAACGGCCTGTATAATCATTATTAGATCAAAATTCATTTGTTCAATTAAATAAGTTGCCTTAACTTTGATCAATATAGCTGTAACTATGAATTCAATAACAGACATCTCACCGTATCTTAATGAATCGAGCCGTTCCCTATGGGAACAACTTAATTCAAAGTACAAAATCACAGTCCGATTTAACGATGTGAATGAATATAGTATATATTCCGAAGGACAGAATGCAACAGTATTAGTTGATCTAACTAACAAACCTTGTGTAGCATCATTTGCACACGAATTATTGCATTTGCTTATTCGATCAACGCAAACTTATGCTGGGAGTACTATTGCCTTAACCGTACAAGAATCTCCCATGCTTCGTTTAGTAATGACAGATAATCTTTTACAGCATATTGGGAACTGTCTTGATCATGCAAAAATGTTGCCCTTGTATTTAGAGATGGGATTTGAACGCCACCTTTTTATAAAAGATTATGCAATACCCAAACTAACAGCCGATGAATTGAAGATGATACAACAAAATTTTTGTCATACGCATATTTTCAGAAAAAACTCATATAATCCAATTATTATAGACCTCTATATAGGTAAATTCTTTGCCATCAAAGCATGTCCTAATACTACAACTAATTATTCTGTTCTCTTGCACAGTTTGAAAGAAGTCGATCAAAATTTATGGCAAATTCTTGATAATTTCTGGTTAAGTTGGTTGGAATATGATATTTTCAAAAAGAGAGAAATTTTTGAGGAAGATTATCACGCATTAATATGGAAATTTACAGATGATATGAAAAATTGGTTGAGTAATAAAAACATAAAGTTTATCTAAAATCTATCCATTATAGGTTCTACAACCGATTATCAAATTTAATACTCCTTACACAAGCAGATACACTAACTAAAGCCCCTCCCCCTTGTCGAATGTAAAAGCAAAAAATATGGACAGACAATCAAGGGCAAAACGCATAGCGGATTTGCATGTGCTTTATGGACAGAACGAGGTGGTCGAGGAATTGATTCGTGCAGGTAAAATCGACGAGGAATACATGTATCCTTTCGTCGATACGGACGACGAGATTTTCGAGTAGTGGCTGGTATCGCCTTATTTGGCACAAGAACTCAAAGAACAGGGCGAGGTCGTAATCGACGCTCTCGATTGCCATTGGTGGGGACGTACTACGAGCGGGCAGGCAGTTTACATGGATGCCGCGATACAGAAGATTGCAGGAGCGTAAAACTGCATCCGTTCGTTTACATAGTAAATTCATAAATTACAGAGATTAGGGGCATTGCAATTTCGACAAGATTTTGCAACCCCTAATTTCTATTTTTACGTTGGCGTAAAGGAGAAAATCGGATACAATGAATGATTGCAATGCCTTGTTTTCGACCTTATGCACCCTTAACCTCAAAATCGTTTCCCTCAATTTACGAATAACAAAGTTGTGAATCCATAAGCCATGCTATTGGAAAGATACTTTGTTTTTGAGAACTTTGTAACTACAATACCCCAAGAGTGTTGCGTATTGAGAAACATTTTCTAACTTTGTGGTGCTATCTGAACGGGTAGCGACATATTAGTTTAGTGAAAGTGTTTCGCTAATCCTTGTACCGAAATCTGACAGTTTCTACAAAGACGAGGAGAACGACAGCATTCATCACCGTGTATAGGCATATATCATACGATATATTCTATTCGGTGTGGGGTATTGTTTCGTTATTCGTCTTTAGGCTTTGTCAGAGCCTCGGTACAGATAATCGAACAACTCCACACTTTCTTTTTGCATAACCCCACCGCAGTAGGAGTTGATACGGTACATCAACCTTTAATTATGATGAAGGTAAACGTATCTGTAATGATGGAGTTTTCAGAAGATTGGAAACGACGTTTTGCTGATTTTCAAAAAGAACTCCAAATCACGAAATTAGTGGATGAGCAAGGTGAGATTCATCTTCCGAGTTATGCTCATTTGGACAAAATCTTTGAGATTGCCCGCAAATATGAAATTGCTACAATCCTCCACTCTTGAATCTTTAATAACTCAAACTTACAATTATGAAAAAACTACTTTTATTTGTTCTTATGGCTATTACTGCCATGTCGTTTAATGCTTGTTCAAAGGATGAATGGACAGATGACAGTCCGATTATCCAATTTACAGACCCTTTATTCTTGAAAGCAATATTATCTGATAGTGAGAATAACGCTTTCCAATATAAAGTTGACAAGAACGGAGACGGTCAAATATCTGAAAAAGAAGCGCAGTCTATCAATACGTTAGAAGTATACGAAGAAGTGCGCAATATGGACGAAATACGCTATTTTACAGAACTAACTGCTTTCAGTTGGAGTAGCGACCAATTAGAACATTTGGATATTTCTAATAATATAAAACTAACATTTCTTGTAGGCGGTGGCGAAAAATTATCATCATTAGATATACATAAAAATATAGCGTTAACTGATTTACGCTGTGGCAACAGTGCTATAACATCATTGGATGTAAGCAATAATACTGCATTAAAAATATTATATTGTCATAAAACTAAATTAACATCATTGGATACAAGTAAAAACTCTTCTTTGGAAGAATTAGATTGTTCAGAATGTCAATTAAAATCTTTAAATATAAGTAAAAACAAGGCTTTGACATCCTTACATTGCGATCAGAACCAATTAAGTGTCATAGATTTGAATAATCCTAATTTGAGATATTTATTCTGTGCCGATAATCAACTTGCATCATTGGATTTGAGTAAATGTCCAAAGTTGGAATACATTGATTGTAAGAACAATCCTAATCTCAAATCCATAATAATAGACAAATATCATGTATTAGAACAGGAAAGCATTGATAAGATAATTAACGAATACGGCGATATTATTACCTACATGGAATAATGTTCAACACTTATAAAACAGACTTGGACAGAGAGGTTTAACCTACACCATTCTGTCCAAGTTTGTTTTTGCATATTCTATTGCATTTCTCATAAATTTTAGCTATATTTACATCATAGTCAAAGATTTAATCACAATAAAATTTTAGCTAAAATGAAAAGAAAAACACCAAGAATCGAATGAAAGGTAGGCACGGAAACAAAAGAGGGCATGGAATTATCCTATGTCGCCAAATCCGTAAGTTATGACGATGATTGTGCAATGACGCTCATCGTTGCACGCAAAAAAGATAATCCTATACCCGTAGAGTTTTGATATATGTTTGCTTTGGATATAGACCCAGCACAACAGGTATCCATGACTTTTCAGAAACGAGGGAGAGGGTTTATCGGTATGTCTTTTCTGATAAATCCAGCAATCGAAATCCCAGCAATGGCTTTTCCCAACATCGTAACGTTTACAGAATCTACTGAAACCGTGAATATGTTTCAGGCGCATATCGACAGCGATACAATCGTATTCGATTATACGACAAGAGAGGGCAAACCAAGAGATTTCAAATTCTCGCTGACAGGTTTTAAGGAGAAATATTTAGAGCAGTTCATAAAATAGGGTAGCATGAACTACCCTTATGTTTATTCCATTGAATATGTATGAAGTCCTTGTCGTAATCCAGGATGTAACAAAATATTTAACTTCTTATTGAATGATGATTGTTCATTACGAATGATGGAAAAATATTCTTTCTGCTTACCCCCTGTATTAACATTAAATATGATTCCCAATCTATATAATAACTTTAACAAATCATCAATGCTTAGGTTGACTTCGCCTTGATATTGTTTGTATGAGGACTCTAAAGTATGATAACTTACAGGGTTGTCTCCTAAACTTCTGAGGAATTCGTATAAAGTCGGTTTTGATGAGATTAATGGGCCAAACTCATTGGCAACTTCTGTTAATAACCATGCACTATACGTTTTTTCTGCATCTAAAATATTTTGTAGATTCAGTCTACTCCATTTCTTTGAGTCTTCTTGAATTTTTATACAAAATTGAATAAGATCTCGAGGACGCTGAAACGAACGTCGAACCATATACGCGAATATACTTTGTGCCTTTCCTGCATTATTAAATTTTATATCAGTTAGAAGGTGGCCTAACGGATTTGAATATCGGTTGAGTTCAGGGATGCTTCTCAAGATTCTTTTATTTATCAATTGTAACAGCAAGGGGCGCACCCAATCCGAACGATTAATAATCGACCAATTCAAATATAGTTTATGAGCATCCCATCGCGCACTTTCTGCGTCATAATTATTTATCTCATAAAAGATGTCTGATCGCAAATACGCAATAACCTTGACAGGAACATTTATTTGATAAAAACTTTGATTTAAATCATATATGACCTTAAATAGGCTTATAATTGATTGAAAGTATTTATTATTTTGAATATATATTGTATAATTATCATCGAGTTGGTCAAATTGTATCACATAAGAAGAAGTTGGTGCTATTTTCAGGTAGTCCCTAATTAAATTTTCTAATTTAGAATTTATTAGGGTGATATTAGATAATTCATCTTCCAATTCTTTTTCAGATGTTTGTGATGTCCCAATTCCACAATCGCGTATAAATAATCCAGTATCATTTTTCTCAATTTGTCGTGTAACCTTTTTATGTAAGTCCGTCAAATCATTTCCAAATTTATGATCAACATATTTTTTTATTTCTTTGAAAGCGTCATTGCATAAATAATTTGCATCAATAGTTATATGTTTGGCTATTTCAGATAAGATTATATTGCGCCAAACACTTTGATACTGATTGGGGCGACTAAAATCATCATCAGATAACCGTAATAGTTTTTCGAATGGAAAATTTTTAAATGATAAATTTGAAATTATAGCTCCTTTCTGAGCCTCATTAGATTTCAACCAATTATATATAGCCGATTTTCCAGTTCCTTTGCGTCCAATAACAAAAAATTTTCGACCATGCACCAATTGTCCCCAATAATCATTATCAATAAAATAATCGGTAATGTTTTTATCATATAAACCATCAATGTCTCCAAAGTCTATGGATTGAAACTTTTTGCAAGTGTTTGTGTTCATAAGAATATCATAATAAGGTTAGTGTGTCAAAGTTATAAATTCTATATGATTAATCAAAGCAACACAACATTCTTAAAAGGAGAGAGCAGGAGAGAGGAAAGAAATTTCCTCTTTTTTTGTGCCGAGGTTGGGGTCGGTTAGAGATAAATCCAATGAATGAACAATGATAACTATTTAATAACTAATACAATAATTGCGTATGAACGACACGAGTTAAATGTTTTATGTAACACCGAGAAATTAATATCATCTAATAGATTAACAATCTGCAAATTACAAACAATTTGCAAGCATCAAAATGTGATACAGAGCGTGTTACAGACCGATATTCAGAGGATAAAACAGCTATTTTAACACTTGTAAATCGTTGATTATTTGCATTTGCGGAAATAGCTCAGTTGGTAGAGCACAACCTTGCCAAGGTTGGGGTCGCGAGTTCGAGTCTCGTTTTCCGCTCGAAAACAGACGATTAAATCCTTGCGACAAGCCAATCAGCGAGTTGTGAGGATTTTTCTTTTATGCCCGTCGGCGGGTCTTTTGCGCCCGCCCGGAGAGTTACCTTTTCGGGATGAACAGCCCGGACATGTTCGCCTGTTCGAGGGTGAGGAGCCCGACCTTTTTAGGAATGCCGCCGGCGTATCCCGTCAGGCTGCCGTCGCTGCCCACGACCCTATGGCAGGGGATGATAATGCTGATCGGATTGTGCCCTACGGCACCGCCAATGGCCTGCGCCGACATGGTTTGCTTTCCCTGCTGCCGTGCGATTTCTTCCGCAATATCCTTGTAGGTAATTGTTTCCCCATACGGTATTTGCAGCAATATTTCCCATACGGCCTGCCGAAAGGACGACCCTTCGGGGTGTAACGGGGGTGTAAATCCCGGGTTTTTCCCGCTGAAGTAACTGTCCAGCCACTTCCTTGTCTGGTCGAATACGGGGAGCAGCTTCTCTTCGTGTGCTGCCGGCAGTGTGGCGGCAAAGTATTTTTGCCCGTCGAACCAGAGCCCGGTCAGGCTGTTGCCGTCGGCGGAGATCGTTATCCCGCCGAAGGGCGATTGGTATTTACAAATGTACTGCATGGTGTTATAGATTAAAGTAAAGGTTGGAATCTTCCGGGGCTTCTTCTCTCGAAGCTATCGTGTAGCAGCGCAAGGGTGTCACTACGGTTATCTTGTAGTCGGCGAAATCTTCCGCCCGTCCGTGCTCTTGGGCGAGGCGGTGCCGGAGCGAGTTCCGCCATTTCGCGACGCACTGCTCGTCCCGCCATTCGGATTTGCTGAGCAGTTTGTTGCCGTTCGCAAGGCTCGCGAAACGTTCCGAGCTGATAAATCCATCCGTCCGGGCCAGTTCCTCCTTCAGGGTCGCCGCTGTCTGCAGGTAATCCTCCATGCGGCCGGTTTTCAGGGTTACTTCGAACAATACGATTACATTTGGCATGGTTTCATCGGTTATGTGTTTGTCGTTCTGCCTTCGATATTCGGCAGGAATCCCGTGATTATCCCCAACAGGGGCAGCAGGGTGCTGATCCGGAAGATGAACTCTATGCTGGTCTTGTCGGCCAGCCAGCCGAAAAAGGCCGAGCCGAGGCCGCCGAGGCCGAACATCAGCCCGAAAAAGATCCCGGCGATCATTCCGACCTTGCCGGGCATCAGGTCGGTGGCGTAGACCAGGATGGCGGAGAATGCCGAGGAGATGACGAGTCCGATGATGACGGCGAGCGCGATCGTGCAGGCCAGGTTCGCATAGGGCAGCAGCAGGGTGAAGGGCGCTGCTCCGAGGATGGAGCCCCAGATCACGTATTTACGCCCGAAACGGTCGCCCAGCGGCCCGCCGGCGACCGTGCCGACAGCCGATGCCCCGAGGAATGCGAAGAGGCAGTACTGCGACCCCTGCACCGAGATCCCGAATTTATCCATCAGGAAGAATGTGAAGTAGTTGGTCATGCTGGCGATGTAAAAGTATTTCGAGAATACCAGCACGCCCAGGATGCCCAGGGCGAGGCGGATTTTGCGTTTTCCCAGGTGGTGTGCCGGGGCCGCTGCGGCTGCTGCGGGGCGGTTTGCGGTGACGGTGAGGCGAAGTTTATACCAGTTCCCGATTCTCGTGAGGATGAGGATGGCGAGGATCGCGGCCAAAGCGAACCAGCCGATCGAGGCCTGCCCGAAGGGAATGACGACCAGCGCGGCCAGCAGCGGCCCCATGGCGCCCCCGGTGTTGCCGCCGACCTGGAATATCGACTGTGCCAGTCCTTTCCGGCCTCCCGAGGCGAGTTGCGCCACCCGGGAGGATTCGGGGTGGAAGACCGAAGAGCCGCAGCCGATCAGCCCCACCGCCAGCAGGATGGGTACGAAGCCCGGGGCGACGGAGAGGATGAGCAGCCCGACCAGCGTGAAACACATCCCTGCGGCGAGCGAGTAGGGGCGCGGATGGCGGTCTGCATAGAGTCCGATGAAGGGCTGCAGCAGCGACGAGGTCATCTGGAAAACCAGCGTAATGATTCCGATCTGGGCGAACGTGAAGCCGAATTTCTCCTTCAGGAGCGGGTAGACGGCTGGGATCACCGACTGCATCATGTCGTTCAGCAGGTGGGTGATGCTGATCATGAACAGTATCGGGTAGACCGTTCCGGTCTCCGTGAAGCGCCGCAGGCGTGTGTCCGTGGGTTTTGTAAGCGTCTCCATTGCTGCGGGCTATGGTTCTTCGAGTATCCGCGTGATCGCCTCCCGGGCGTTCCGCACGTCCCCGGCGAGGATGTATCCGAGTAACTGCCCGTGCGTGGGCTGGGAGGCGAGCAGGCACTCCGTGTCCCTGTATATATCGCTGAACCTCTTTTTCAGATGGGCGGCCGTCGAGCGGTACAACTCGCACAGGATTTCGTTGTGCGTGGCCTCGGCCAGGGCGATGTGGAAGTTGACGTCGGCTTCGATACAGGCCTGCAACGCCCCGGCAGCCGCGGTCGCTCCCCGTTCCGCGAGGTGCTTTTCGAGGACTGCGGCGTCGTGTGCCGTTTGCCGTTCGGCGGCTTTTTCTGCAATCGCGGCTTCCAGTATTTTCCGCACCTCGTCCAGGTCGTGCAGGTCGGCGCGTCCGAGGCGCCGCTCCATCGGTTCGTCCGGCGGCGTGAGGCGTTCGACAAATGTCCCGGCGCCCTGCCGTACCTTCAGGAAACCCATGTTGGACAGGATCTTGACCGCTTCGCGCACGGTTGAGCGGCCGACCCCGAAAATCTGCATCAATTCCGGTTCGGGCGGCAGTTTTTCGCCCACCTCGAATTTCCCCGACATGAATTGTTCCTGCAACCGCCCGGCCAGCTCTTCGGCCAGCGATTTCTTGCTGAGTTGCATGTTCGAACCGGGTTTCATCATATCATCTGATGTTTTATGCGAAAGTAGGCATTTATTTCGAGCCGACAAAATTTTTCGGGGTATTTTGCGTGCGGAAGAAGGCCCGGCAATTTTTGCACCGGCCGATGGCTGAGAAAAGCGGGTGCAAGTGGCGATTTTTTATGTGCGGCAATTTTTGCATGTTATTGGTGAAGAACGGGGTGTTTTCAGAACGGACAAATATCTAATTTTGTAATAATGAATATAGATGAAGACGATACGAGACTTTTCAGGCCGCTTGAGCCGGGGGAGTTCGGTATCTATACAGAGCTTGACGAATTGCCGGTATCCGGTTGTCCGGTATACCTTATGAAGGGGGTCGGAGGCATCTGCCTGTCGGGTACGGCTACGGTACAGGTTTTCGGCCACCGTTTCCGGATCGTGCGCGGAATGGTGCTTGCTCTGTTTCCCTGGCAGTTGGCTTCCATCAAGGAGGTAAGCGACGATTTCGGGATCAGGTTTTTCCGCATATCGCACGATATGTTTACCGACACCCTCAGCTCCCTGTGGAGACCCAGGCCCGGTTTCTTTTTTTACATGCGCACGCATGTCGCCTCGGAGCCGCGCGAAGAGTATGTCGGGCGGTTCCTGAATTTCTGCGACTTGCTGGCCTACCGCGCCGAAAATGCCCCCGCCATCTGCCGCCGCGAGTCGGTGATGCAGCTTTTGCGGGTGTTTTATTGGGACATCTACGCCATCTATCTCAATGATCCGCAGGCCGAGAAGACAGCCTATACCCACAAGGAGGAACTGGCGTTCCGTTTCATGCAGACGATCGTCGAGGAACATTCTCCCAACAAGGACGTGGCGTATTTCGCCGAGAGGCTCGGGATCACTCCGAAGTACCTGACCAACCTGATGAACGAGATCAGCGGGCAGTCGGCACGGGACTGGATCGTCTACTATACGATCTTCGAAATCAAGGCGCTGCTTCGTGAGTCGGCGATGGACTTGAAGACGATCGTGGCGCGTGTCAATTTCCCCGACCAGTCGACGCTGAGCCGCTTTTTCCGCAGGTATACGGGCATGTCCCCGTCCCAATACCGGAAGAATATTCATTTCTGAACGATAGGCCGGGCCGGAAGCCCGGCTTCTTTTTTTGTTGGATGCGAGGGCTGAAATGTTTTGTAATATAGTCGTATTTGTTGTGTAATTTGCGTGTATTTCCCCAATAACATGCGATTATCGACCAAATTTGGGCGAAATAAGGTTTCTTTTTACATTTGCCAAGACAGAAATGCGGGCTTCTGCGGAACTTTACTTTCGCGGGGCGGAGCGGTAGGTGCGGATGGCTGTCGGAAAGGGATGTGATTAACCAAATTTTTTTCTCATATGAAAAATTTACGAAACCTGTGCCTGCTGTATGCCCTCGCAGTATGCACCATGTTACCGACAGGCTGTATCGAACGGCCGGATGAAGTTCCCGGCCCGGATGGCACGGCCCAGGGCGGAAATAAATACGATTACGCCACGACGCGGGATGTCCCTCTGAACCTGGACTACGCCCGCAGGGGCAGCAAGGCGCTGTTCGAAATTTATGCGGAGAACCCCGTGGATGCCGGGGACGGCGTGCTTACCCTGAAGCCCGGCGTAAAAGCCCTGCTCAGGGCCTATACCGATAACGACAGTAAATACTCGGGGGTGGTCAACCTCCCGACTGCCGTAAGCAAGGTGTACGTGTATAGCGAATCCTACGGGTTCCCGGCCTGTATCGGGGTCGACGTGACTGCCGGCGGTATTTCGTTCGACGTGCGGCAGCTCTATGAAAAGGCGGCCGGGAAAGTTTCCGGCGCCGTGGTTGCCGACCGAACCGTGACGACCCGCGCCGATGCGGCCAATCCATATAATGTGCAGCAGCTCGGCGACTGGACTTGGGAAGGGAAACCGCTCTATATCCTCGGTACGCTATTCGGCCAGAAACCCAACCTGAATATCGACCCCGAATATGCGCAGACACCTGCGGGGCTGATGAACCGCATCCAGAACGTGCTGATGCCGGGCGTCGACAATTCGAAATACGCCATGCCTACGGAGGTGGTCAATCTCAATATTGCGAAGGATGCCCATCTGACGCTGGTGTTCGCCGCAGAACTGGCCGGATGGCGCAATGCCATCGGTTATTATTATTATGATACGCAGAACCCTCCCCGGACGCAAGCCGAGTTCGATGCGCTGCCCAAGTACGTGGCCTTCCCCAACTGTACCTCCTTTACGACCAATTTCGACGATCCGGACGATTGGGGCTCGGGCAGCGACGATTGGACGGCGCCCCTGTTTTTCGGCGAACAGCTGCGGCTGACCTATTTCAAGGGAGGCAAGGCCACCGACATTTTCCCCGCCGGTACGACCGTCGGCTGGTTCATGCTGCCCGATGCGTATGAAATTTCGACCAAGAACTATCCCTATACCGGGAAACTCGACATCACCGGTTCGAAACACCCGGCACGCTATTCGAACAATGAGTTCAATGCGGGAAACGGTCGCTATATGGTCAGCCTCTACGACAAGGTGTGCGGCAAGACCGTGCTCGGCTTCGAGGATGGCGGCGACAACGACTACAAGGACGTGCTCTTCTACGTCGATGCCGATCCTGCCGATGCAATTTATGATCCCGAGCGCCCGACGACCGACCCCGATGACGAGAAATATCCCGACGTGACGGGCGACCCTGTGGTCGGCACGCTGGCATTCGAGGATCTGTGGCCGAGCCAGGGCGATTACGACATGAACGACGTGGTGGTCGGGTACAGCACGACTTTCACGACCGACAAGGACAACCGGATCGTGGCGATCAGGGATGTTTTCACGCCGTTGCACAGCGGCGGTAAGCTCCGGAGCGCCTTCGGCTACCAGCTCGACATTCCCGTAACCGCCGTCAAGGGCGTGAAGGTCGAAAACGGATCTTCGGCGGCCGGCCTCGAAAAGAACCAGGATAAGGCCGTGGTCATACTCTTCGACGACATCGAGCAGGCCGTGGCCCGGGGGCCCGTCACCGTCGAGATCGAACTGGACGGGAGGCTGTCGATGGACAAGGTGACCCGCAAGTCGCTCTACAACCCGTTCATTTGCGTGGGCGACAAAGGCTTTGTTTCCGGGGCCGTCCGCAAGGAAATACACCTGACGAACTATGCTCCCACGTCGCTGGCCGACCCCTATCCTTTCGGCCGCAACGATGACAAGAGCTCGCTCGACAAGGCGGGGAACCCCATCGGGCCGTATTATTATGCGACCTCCGAGTTGTATCCTTTCGCCATCGACCTGCCCGTTACCGATTTCCGGATCCCGGACGAGATGGTAAAGATCGACGTCTTCTATCCCGATTTCGCCGACTGGGTGAAGAGCCGTGGCGAAAAACACAAGGAGTGGTATAAGAAGTCCGTGAAATAGAACCGGTATTGCCGGTTCGGACGGAGCCCCTGCATCGCGGGGGCTTTGTTTGTATCGGGGCTGTCGGAACGATATGTGAAATTATTGTTTTACCTTTGCCGAAAATTGGAGAACCGAATGGCAAAGATTCTTATTATCGACGACGAGGAACAGTTGCGCAAACTGCTGGCACGCATCATCGGGCTGGAAGGTTACGAGGTGGCCGAGGCCGCCGATTGCGCCGAGGGGCTCAGGATGCTCCGCCGCTGCGAACCCGATGTCGTGCTGTGCGATGTCAAACTGCCCGACGGCAACGGTGTCGAGATGGTCGGTCGGATCAAGCAGGCCATGCCTTCGGCCGAGGTCATCCTGCTGACGGCCTACGGCAATATCCCCGACGGCGTGCAGGCCATCAAGAACGGGGCGTTCGATTACATAACCAAGGGCGACGACAACAACAAGATACTGCCGCTGCTGAGCCGTGCCACCGAGAAGGCGCAGATGCAGCGCCGGCTGGCTCGTCTCGAGGACAAACTTTCCGAAGAGCATTCGTTCGACCGCATCATCGGTTCGTCGGAAGCCCTCCGCAGTGCGGTCGCGCTGGCGCGCAAGGTCGCCGTCACGGATACCTCGGTGCTGCTCACGGGTGAAACCGGAACCGGCAAGGAGGTCTTTGCGCAGGCCATCCACCATGCCAGCCCGCGCGCGAAGGGAGCGTTCGTCGCCGTCAACTGTTCGTCTTTCTCCAAGGAACTGCTCGAAAGCGAGCTTTTCGGCCATCGTGCCGGCAGCTTCACAGGCGCCACCAAAGATAAGAAGGGATTGTTCGAGGAGGCCGACAAGGGGACGCTTTTCCTCGACGAGATCGGCGAGATGCCCGTCGAGCTGCAGGCCAAGCTGCTGCGTGTGCTCGAATGCGGCGAGTTCATCAAAATCGGCGAAACCCGCCCGACCAAGGTCGACCTGCGGATCATTGCCGCCACGAACCGCGACCTCGAAAAGGAGATCGCCTCCGGGAATTTCCGCGAAGACCTCTTCTTCCGCCTTTCTGTTTTTCGCATCCACCTGCCGTCGCTGCGCGAGCGGCCGGGCGATATCGCCGAATATGCCCGGTTCTTTGCGGCGCAATTCGCCGACAGGATGGGGCGTCGGATCGACACGATCGACCGGGGGTACCTCGCCGCACTGGAACGCCATGTCTGGCACGGCAACGTCCGCGAACTGCGCAACGTCGTGGAGCGCAGCCTGATCATGGCCGAAGGCAATGCCCTTACCGTCGGCTGCCTCTCCCCCGAATTCCATGCCGCGTCGTGCGACGGCTCCGTACCCGACTCGATGGCGCTCGACGCCCTCGAACGGCACCACATCCTCAGGGTACTCGAATACACCAAAGGCAACAAGGCCGAGGCCGCCCGCCTGCTGGGCATCGGCATCGCCACGCTTTACCGTAAGCTGGAAAGTTACGGTATGAAGCCCTGACGCCGGCGCCAGGCGTATCATTCTGAGACGGCCGCCTGTCGCGTATGAACATCGACCTTTTTATTATGTCATGACTATGAAGATACAAGGGAGGCTTACCCTGGGCATCGGCGTGCTGTTCGCCATGATCCTGTTGCTCGGCATCCAGTCGGTCAGCTACGTCCGCCAGCTTTCGCGCGCTACGGGCACCATCCTGGCCGACAACTATAATTCGCTGCAATACGCCGGGGACATGCTCCGGTCGCTGAACGACATCGGCCAGGATTCCGTCTCGCGGCACGCCCTGCGCCAGAGCCTGGCGCTCCAGCAGCAGAACATCACCGAACTCAGCGAAAAGGAGCTTACGGCGGCCTTGCAGCAGCATGTCGCCAGCCTGAGCGACCCCGTCACCGAGGCCGAGATACAGACCGTGCGTGCCGACCTCTACCGCATTATGGAGGTGAACATGGCGGCTATCCGGGCCAAGAGCTCGCAGGTCGAGGAGCGTGCCGACTATGTCATGTGGTGGCTGATCGTCGTGGCCGCCCTGTGCGCCCTTGTCGCGGGCGCCGTGCTGGTGTGGTTCCCGCGGATGGTGCTGCGCCCCATCGACGAGCTGAAGAAGGGGATCAAGGAGATCGCCAGCCATAATTACGGGAAGCGGCTCGACTTCACGGGCAACCGTGAGTTCGAATCCGTTGCCGAGTCGTTCAACAACATGGCGGCCAAGCTCGACGAATACCGCCGCAGTTCGCTCGACGACCTGATGACGGCCAAGACGCGGATCGAGGCGATCGTCAATTCGCTCCACGAACCGATCATCGGACTCGATCCCCGGAAGACCATCCTCTTCATGAACCGCGAGGCGCTGTCGGTGCTCAACCTGCCTGAGACCGTCATCGGGCGCGATGCCGCCGAGGTGGCGCTTGCCAACGACCTGCTCCGGCGCCTGCTGCGCGAGCTTTACGGCGAGAAGAAGAACGCCGGGCAGGAGCCGCTGAAGATCTATGCCGACAACAAGGAGAGCTATTTCCAGATGGAGGATACGCCGCTCTACATCATGCCGGTCGGCAGCCGGGAGCAACAGTTCGTCGGCAACCTGATCGTCCTGAACAACATCACCAAATACAAGGAGCTGGACTCTGCCAAGACCAATTTCATCTCGACGGTTTCGCACGAGATGAAAACCCCCATCTCGTCGATCCTGATGAGCCTGCAACTGCTCGGCGACAACCGTCTCGGGCAGCTCAACGAAGAACAGAAGCAGCTCGTGGGCAGCATCCGCGAGAGCAGCGACCGCCTGCTCAATATCACGGGCGAATTGCTCAACATGACGCAGGTCGAGTCCGGAAAACTCAGGCTCATGCCCAAGGTCGTGAAGCCTGTCGAACTGATCGACTATGCCGTCAAGGCGACGCAGGTGTTGGCCGAGCGTTTCCGCTGCTTCGTCGAGGTGGAATACCCCGAGAAGATTTCGAAACTGTTCGTCGACAACGAAAAGATCGCATGGGTCATTACCAACCTCCTCTCCAACGCCATCCACCATTCCCCCGAGAATTCGCGCATCATCGTCGGGGCCGTGCAGCATGAAAAGGCGGTCGAGATCTTCGTGCAGGATTTCGGCCGGAGCATCGACCCGCGTTACCATAAGAGCATTTTCGAGCGATATTTCCGCGTGCCGGGTACGAAAGTGCAGGGCAGCGGGTTGGGGCTGGCCATCTCCAAGGAGTTCGTCGAGGCGCACGGCGGCACGATCTCGGTCGAAAGCGGGATCGGCAGGGGAAGCCGCTTTTCGATCCTCTTGCCGGCATAGCATCCTGCCGGAATGCTCACCCCCGCAGTGCTGGAAGCCGCAGACGTCGTGCCTGCGGCTTCCAGCGTTTTTGTTTACCCGGACGGAAATGTCCGGTCTGGCGGCGGCAGGCGCCTGTCGAAAAGAAATAAAATTCGCATTTTCCCCGGCTTTCTCCGTATTTATTTATTTTGCCTATTTCAGACGGCTAAATACCGTAGAAAAACGCTTGTTTAAAGTAAAAATTATTATCTTTGCAGGAGTACAGCACCAAATAATCATTTCGAATTATGGTCGATTCTTTTTTGGGACAAGCCGAGGAAGGCAACAAAACCGCTCTGCTCAAACTGCAGTTGATCGGGCACTACATCATGGGTGGGGATTTCAGCATCACGGATCTGAGCCATGAAATGAATCTGTCGGTGCCGACGGTCACCAAACTGGTCAGCGAACTGATCGAAGACGGCTTCGTGCACGACTTCGGGAAACAGGGTACTGCCGGGGGGCGCCGGCCCAACATCTACGGGCTCAACCCCTATGCGGGTTATTTTGTCGGTGTCGACATTAAGAAGGACATCATCACCCTGGCGATCATCAATTTCAAGGGGCAGGTCGTCGACATGCGCGATTGCGTGCCGTTCGTCATGGAAAATTCGGTACAGGCGCTCGACCGGCTGTGCGACGTGGTCAACGGGTTCATCGCCAAGAGCAAGATCGACCGAACCAAGATCTTTTCGGTCGGCTTCAACCTCTCGGGGCGGGTCAATTCCAAGACGGGGTACAGTTACAGCTATTTCTTCGTCGAGGAGGAGCCCCTCACGATGCTGCTGGAGAAACGCCTGGGCTGCAAGGTCTATGTCGAGAACGATACCCGGGCGATGACCTACGGGGAGTACATGTGCGGCGTGGGCAACAACGAGGATACGATGATATTCGTCAATGCCAGCTGGGGTTTGGGCGTCGGGCTGGTCATCGACCGCAAACTGTTCTACGGCCGGTCGGGATTCTCGGGCGAGTTCGGCCATTTCCCGCTGCTCGACAACGAGGTGATCTGCCGGTGCGGCAAGCGCGGCTGCCTCGAAACCGGCGCCTCGGGCTCGGCCGTACACCGTATATTCATGGAGAAGCTGGCGCAGAAACGTGTTTCGATGCTTTCCGACAAGTACAATCGCGGCGAGCAGATCCTGTTGGAGGATATTCTCGAAGCGCTGGGGCAGGAAGACGTGCTTGCCATCGAAGTCATGGAAACCGTCGGGCATACGCTCGGCAAGGCCATGGCCGGGCTCATCAACCTCTTCAATCCCGACCTCATCGTGCTGGGCGGGACGCTGGCCGTGGCCAAGGATTATATCATGTTGCCGCTCAAGAGCGCCATCAACAAATATTCGCTGCAACTCGTGAATAAGGATACTACCATAAAACTCAGCAAGTTGGGTGAAAAAGCCGGGGCCGTGGGCGCCTGTATGCTGAGCCGTAGCAAGATGCTGGGGCTGATGTAGCCCGGATCGATAAAATAGCCATAAAGAGAAGTCCGTAGCCCTACGGACTTTTTTTTGTACCCGTTATTACCCGATATTACCAGCCGCAAAATCTTTTTTTTGGTCGATTAGAATAAAAAAGACTATAATATTGCTTCATTGTAAATTTATTTATTATATTTGCATAGAAAAACGATAAAATTTACTTTATTTTATGCAAACTATAAAATCCAGTCTGATATGAAAACCTCGAACCGAAGGAATTTTCTTAAAAAAGTGGCTGTGACTGCGGCTTCGGCAGTTGCCGTCCCCGGACTGGTCAAAGCGGCCTCGGAATTCGGCGGTACGGGCACGGACGATGCCCTGGCCGCATCCGCTCCGGGGTATGGCGGGCTGATCGTCCCCAAGGGGGAGGGGCTGCGCATTACGGGTACGTTCCTCGACGAAATTTCGCACGACATCCCGCATCAGAACTGGGGCGAGAAGGAGTGGGACGCAGATTTCCGCCATATGAAGTCGATCGGCATCGACACGGTGATCGGGATTCGCTCGGGCTACCGCAAGTTCATCACCTACCCTTCGCCCTACCTGCTCAAAAAAGGGTGTTACATGCCGTCGGTCGACCTGCTCGATCTGTTCCTGCGCCTGGCCGGCAAGTATGGCATGAAGTTTTACTTCGGGCTTTACGACTCGGGCGAATACTGGGACACGGGCGACATGTCGCATGAGGTGGAGCATAATAAATATGTAATCGACGAGGTGTGGAACATGTACGGCCGCAAATACGAGAGTTTCGGCGGCTGGTACCTGAGCGGCGAGATCAGCCGTGCCACCAAGGGTGCCATCGGGACGTTCCATGCCCTGGGCAAACAGTGCAAGGAAGTTTCGGGCGGGCTGCCCACCTTCATCTCGCCGTGGATCGACGGCAAGAAGGCGGTGATGGCCAGCGGGAGCAAACTGACCAAGGAGCAGGCTGTTTCCGTCGAGCAGCACGAACGCGAGTGGGACGAGATATTCGACGGGATTCACGATGTGGTGGATGCCTGTGCGTTTCAGGACGGGCATATCGACTACGACGAGCTGGACGCGTTCTTCGCGGTCAACAAACGCCTGGCCGACAAGTACGGCATGCAGTGCTGGACCAACGCCGAGTCGTTCGACCGCGACATGCCCATCAAGTTCCTGCCCATCAAGTTCGACAAGCTGCGCATGAAGCTCGAAGCCGCCATGCGTGCGGGCTACGACAAGGCCATCACGTTCGAATTTTCGCATTTCATGAGCCCCCAGTCTGCATACCTGCAGGCCGGGCATCTCTTCGACCGTTACAAAGAATACTTTAACATCCGTTAGCCGATGAAATCACAGACGAATACGGGATATGTGGCATTCCTGTCACTGGTAGCCGCCATAGGCGGGATTTTGTTCGGGTACGACACGGCGGTCATTTCGGGTACGATATCCGGTGTGGCCTCGCAGTTCTCGCTGGACGCCATGCAGCAGGGATGGTTCGTCGGGTGTGCGCTCGTCGGTTCGATCGGCGGCGTGGCCGTGGCCGGTGTGCTGAGCGACCGTTTCGGGCGCAAGCTGACGATGTTGCTGTCGGCCGTGCTGTTCACCGTTTCGGCCGTCGGCTGTGCCGTCAGTGCCGACTTCATCCAACTGGTCGTTTACCGCATCGTGGGTGGTGTGGGCATCGGCGTGGTGTCGATCGTTTCGCCGATGTATATTTCCGAGGTCGCCGTGGCACGCTGGCGCGGGACACTCGTGTCGCTTTACCAGCTGGCCATCACGGTCGGGTTCCTGGCGGCCTACCTCGTGAACTTCCAGATACTCAAATCGGCCGAAACGGCCGTCTACGCCTCCCCGTGGATGCAGAAGATATGGGTTACGGAGTTGTGGCGCGGCATGTTCGGTGCCGAAACGCTGCCTGCGCTGCTTTTCTTCATCGTTATCTTCTTCATTCCCGAAAGTCCCCGCTGGCTGGTGCTGCGCGGGCGCGAGGTGCGGGCGCATGCCGTGTTGCAGCGTATCTACCGTTCGCCGGAAGCCGCCGACGAGGAGATCGCTGCCGTACACGGCACGGCCTCCGCTTCGTCGAAGTCCGAATGGCGCGTGCTGTTCGAGCCGGGTATCCGCAAGGCGGTCGTCATAGGCGTTTTCATCGCCATCCTGGGGCAATTCATGGGAGTGAACGCCGTGCTGTACTACGGCCCGACGATCTTCGAGAATGCGGGGCTGTCGAGCGGCGATTCGCTCTTCTCGCAGGTGCTCGTGGGCGTGGTCAACATGCTGACCTCGGTGCTGGCGCTCGTCATCATCGACCGCGTGGGACGCAAACAACTGGTCTACTGGGGTGTGTCGGGCATGATCGTCTCGCTGCTTTGCATCGGGCTCTATTTCATGTGCGGTGCGGCGCTGGGGCTGCCCAACGTATTCCTGCTGATATTCTTCCTGGCCTATATTTTCTGCTGCGCCGTTTCGATCTGCGCCGTGGTGTGGGTGCTGCTCTCGGAAATGTACCCCACCCGGGTGCGCGGGCTGGCGATGTCGATCGCCGGACTTGCGCTGTGGGTGGGCACCTATCTCATCGGGCAGCTGACGCCGTGGATGCTCGAAAACCTTACGCCCGCCGGCACGTTCTTCCTCTTTGCGGCGATGTGCGTCCCCTATATGTTGATTATCTGGCGTGCCGTTCCCGAAACCACGGGGCGTTCGCTTGAAGAAATAGAGAAATACTGGCAAAAAAATGAATAACACGAATAATGAATCCGGTGCTGTGCGCATTCAGACCGGAGACCTCCGTCGTATGGATCACTTGCGGGACATTAATCTAACAACCGACACTATGGATTTTCAGAAACTGGCCGGCAAGTATAAGTCGGAGTTGCTGGACAGCGTCCTGCCGTTTTGGCTCGAACACTCCCAGGATAAACAATACGGGGGGTATTTCACCTGCCTCGAACGCGACGGCAGCGTCTACGACACCGACAAGTTCATCTGGCTGCAAGGCCGTGAAGTGTGGCTTTTCTCGATGCTTTATAACAAGGTGGAAAAACGCCCCGAGTGGCTCGAGTGTGCTTTGCAGGGTGCGGAGTTCCTGAAAAAATACGGGCACGACGGCGATTACAACTGGTATTTTTCGCTCACGCGCGACGGACAGCCGCTTGTCGACCCCTACAACATTTTCTCGTATACCTTCGCCACGATGGCCTTCGCGCAGCTGGCTATCGCCTCGGGCGATGCCGGGTATGCCGCCATCGCCAAAAAGACTTTCGACCGGGTGCTCGAGAAGCGTTCGAACCCCAAGGGCAAGTGGTGCAAGGCACATCCCGGGACGCGTCCGATCAAGGATTTCGCGCTGCCGATGATCCTGTGCAACCTGTCGCTGGAAATCGAGCAGCTCATCGACAGGGAACTCATCGACGAAACGATCGAAACATGCCTGCACGAGGTGATGGAGGTCTTTTACCAGAAAGACCTCGGGCTCATCGTCGAGAATGTCTCGGCAGAGGACAATTCGCTGGTCGACTCCTTCGAGGGTCGCTCGATCAACCCGGGGCATTCGCTCGAGGCGATGTGGTTCATCATGGATTTGGGCAAGCGGCTCGGTCGCCCCGATTTGATCGGGAAGGCCGTGGAGATCGCGCTTGCGACCATCGAATACGGCTGGGACAAACAGTACGGCGGCATATTCTATTTCATGGATCGTCTCGGGCGTCCGCAGCAGCAGCTCGAATGGGATCAGAAACTGTGGTGGGTGCATATCGAATCCGCGATCACGATGATCAAGGCCTACCAGCTGACGGGCAACAAGGAGTGCCTTGCGTGGTTCCAGAAACTGCACGATTACATGTGGACGCACTTCAAAGACCCGAAATATCCCGAGTGGTTCGGTTACCTCAACCGCCGCGGGGAGGTGCTCCTCCCGCTCAAGGGCGGCAAGTGGAAGGGGTGTTTTCATGTTCCGCGCGGACTTTACCAGATATGGCAGATCCTCGAACAATGCAAATAGGCGGCTCGTTCCCGATGCCTGATAAACGATTTGCCGGCCTCAAACGGTGCCGTGATATTTAAAAGAAACGAAACAAGCATGACACGTATAGGATTCTTACTTTCGGCGGTGTTGTCCCTCGCAATCGGGCACGTACGTCCCGCACAAGCCAAAACGATACGCCGCACGGTCGACGTGCTGGTTATCGGCGGCACGACTTCGGGCACTTCGGCGGCCATCGCCGCGGCGCGTCAGGGGGCGGCCACGCTGGTCGTCGAACCCACGCCCATGCTCGGGGGGATGTTCTCGGCGCAGGGCGTCCCGGCTGCCGACGGTAACCACCACCTGCCCTCGGGGCTGTGGAACGAATTTCGCGAGGCTTTGCGCGCCCATTACGGCGGGGCCGAAGCGCTTGCCACGGGCTGGGTGAGCAACACGCTCTTCGAGCCCCATGTGGCGGACAGCATCTTCAGGGCGATGGCTGCGGCCGAGCCGCGGCTCGAAGTCCTGCACGGGTATGTGCTCGATAAGGTATACAAGCGCGGCAACTGCGTGACGGGCGCCCGTTTCTCGCGTAGCGGGGGCGACAGGCTCGAGGTCTCGGCTCGTATCACGGTCGATGCCACCGACCTGGGCGATGCGCTGCCCATGAGCGGTACGCCCTACCGCATCGGCATGGACGCCCGTGCCGATACGGGCGAGGCGCTGGCGCCTGCCGAGGCGAACGACATCGTGCAAGACCTGACTTTCGTCGCCATCCTCAAGGATTACGGCAAGGGTTCCGACAAGACCATCCCCCGCCCCGAAGGGTACGATCCTGCGGAGTTCGCTGCGGCCTGCCAGACCGCTGCGGGGCAGCCGATCCCGGCGGAGGTGATGCTCAACTACGGCCGCCTGCCCAATGGCAAATACATGCTCAACTGGCCGGTCAACGGCAACGACGTCTACATGAATATCGTCGAGGTGCCCTATGCCCGGCGTGACGCCGCGCTGCGCCCCGCCCGCGAGAAGACCCTGCGGTTCATCTACTATATCCAGCACGAACTGGGTTTCAGCCACCTGGGGATCGCCGATGACGAGTTCGGCACCGCAGACGGATTGGCATACCTGCCTTACCACCGCGAGGGGCGGCGCCTGGACGGGGTGATCCGCATGACGCTCGACGACGTGGCGGATCGTTACGGCCGTCCGTCGGCACTCTACCGTACGGGTATTTCTGTCGGCGATTATCCCGTCGACCACCATCACGACTGCCGCCCGGAGATCGGGAAGATCCCGTTTCCGCCCGTGCCGTCGTTTTCGGTGCCGATGGGGGTGATGATCCCTGCCGGGACGGACAACCTGGTGGTTTCGGACAAGGCCATATCGGTTTCGAACCTTATCAACGGTTCGACGCGCCTGCAGCCGGTCGTCCTGCTCACGGGGCAGGCGGCGGGGACGCTGGCGGCCATCGCCGCCCTGGAGGGGTGTACGCCCCGCGAAGTCCCGGTGCGCAGGTTGCAGTCCGCACTTCTGGCGCAGAATGCCTATATCGCGCCGCTGTACGACGTGAAACCCGACGATCCCGATTTCGCCCTCTTGCAGCGTATCGCCGCGACGGGCATCCTGCGTATGACGGGCGAGCCGTTCCAGTGGGCCAACCGTACGTGGTTCTATCCCGAGCGCGGGCTTACCGTCGGCGAGTTCAGCCGCGGCCTGCACGACTATGCGCCGCAGGTCGAAGTGTCCGACGACCCCGCACCGCTTACGGCGGCGTCGGCTGCCGCCATGCTCCGCAAGGCCGGTGCTGCTATCGCTGCCGACGGTACGGAGCCCCTGACGCGGCGTGAAGCGGCGCGGATGACGGACGAAGCGCTGCATCCGTTCGACCGAGACATTGATTTCGAAGGAAACCTGATAAAATAACGAACCATGAAGAAACTCATCCTCCTGCTGCTGGCCTCTGCCGTCGCGACGACCGCAGCCGCACAGGCGCAGCGCGATACGCTGACCTTCAACAACGACTATTATTTCTCCAAGCGCAATGTCGAGGAACTGGTGCCGGTCACCGGGCAAAATATCGTGATGCTGGGCAACAGCCTTACCGAACGAGGTTTCTGGGCGGAGTATTTCCAGGGGAAACGCGTGCTCAACCGCGGCATCGGCGGCGACTGCATATCGGGCATGATCAACCGCGTGCAGCCGATCGTCGACGGACGACCGAAGGCCATCTTCATCATGGGCGGTGCCAACGACCTGCTTTTCTCGAAGATTTCGAACGAGAAACTCTTGCAGCAGTACGAACGCCTGCTTGACATCATCGCCCGGGGGACACCCCGCACGAGGGTCTATATCCAGAGCCTGTTGCCGCTCAACGAGGCGCATAACGAAGCCTTCATGAAGGGCAAGAATGCCCGTTTCGCCGAGTTCAACGCACTGCTGCGTGCGATGGCCGAACGCCGCGGGCTGACCTTCATCGACATCTGGAGCGCTATGCAGCGCAACGGGGAACTGCCCGAAGAGTACACGTTCGACGGCATCCACCTCAAGGCGGCGGGTTATGCCGTGTGGATCGAGAAGATCAGGCCCTACGTCAAATAAGCTGCCCGGATGAAACGTCTGTTTTTCGCGCTGGCATTGTGCGCGGCGTCGGGGGCCTGCATGGTCGGCGGCGACATGCGCTTCTATGAAGCCCGTTCGGACAAGATCCGCTTTACCGGCCGCGCCGCCGAAAACGGCGACGGCAGCCTGTCGTTCGACTGGAGCGGCTGTCATTTCACGTTTCGTTTCGACGGCAGCCGCTGTGCGATGCGTGCTGCGGATACCGGGCGTAATTACTACAACGTATTCGTCGACGGACGCTTGTACGGCAAGGCGACCGTCGAGGGAGCCTCGTCGTGCGTGCCCCTCGCCGAAGGGCTTGCGCCGGGGCCGCATACCGTGACGGTGCAGAAACGCACCGAAGCCGAGCAGGGGCGCACGACGCTCTACGGCATCGAGGCCGACGGTGCCCTGCTCGACCTGCCGCCCGCCCCGTCGCGGCTGATCGAGTTCATCGGCGACTCGCACACGTGCGGCTACGGTACCGAGGGGAAAACCGCCTCGGAGCCTTTCACCCCCGAGACCGAGAACTGCGACCTGGCATGGGGCTGCATCGTGGCGCGCTGTTTCGATGCCGATTACGTGCTCACGGCCCATTCGGGGCAGGGCGTTGTCCGTAACTGGGGCGACGTGAAGCAGACGTCGGACGTCACCATGCGCCAGCGCATCCTGCGGACGTTCGACATGACCGACTCGCCGCGGTGGGATTTCCGGGGCTACAAGCCCGACATCGTGGTGATAAAACTGGGCACGAACGATTGCAGCACGGGCATTACACCCTCCGAGGCCGCCTTCGGCAAGGCTTTCCGTGAGCTTTACGGCGCCCTGCGCGAACATTACGGCTCCGTGCCGATCCTTTACGTCATCCCCGACGGTGCGGAGGCGTTCTATCCCTATATGCAGTCCGTCATGGCCGGCCTGGAGGACGGCGACCTGCATTGCGTCATGCATTTTACGGGCATCACCAACCAGGACGGCGACCTGGGGGCCGGGTACCATCCCAACCACCGCGGACACCGGAAGTTCGCCGCTGCGGTCATCCCCTACATCTCGACGATCATGGGGTGGGAGATGCCGATGGAGGTCATTCAATAGCTGCTGAAACGATGAAAAAACTGTTTTTTACCGTCCTTGCCCTTGCGGGTTTGCTCTGCGCCGCTGCGCAAACCCAGGACTGGGCGAACTTCGGCCGCTTCGAGCAGGCCAACGGCCAGGTGCGCAATCCGAAGGTCGTCCTCATGGGCAACTCGATCACCGAACTGTGGATCAAGACGCATCCCGACTTTTTCGCCGCCCGCGGTTATGTGAGCCGCGGCATCAGCGGGCAGACCACCTCGCAGATGCTCGTGCGCTTCCGGGCCGACGTGCTGGACTTGCACCCGCAGGTGGTCGTCATCTGCGGCGGGACGAACGACATAGCCCGGAATACCGGTTATATATCGCTCCCGCATATCCTGGGCAACCTCGTGTCGATGGTCGAGCTGGCGCGTGCCAACGGCATCGCCCCCGTGCTGTGTTCGTTGTTGCCCGCGCGTGAATTCGGCTGGCGCAAGGAGTTGGAACCCGCGCCCCTGATCATCGAGCTGAACGCCATGATCCGCGAGTACGCCCGCAGGGAGAATGTCCCCTATGTGGATTACCACGCGGCGATGTCCGAAGCGGACGGAGGCATGGTAGCGGCCTATACCTACGACGAAGTCCATCCCACGGCCGCGGGGTACGACGTGATGGAGAAGATTCTGCCGCCCGTCGTCGACGCGGTGCTGAAGAATCCGAAACGGTATCGGCGGCGTTAATAGCCGGCAGGGGCAGAATTATAAGAGGGCCGGGGAATGCTTATTTCCCCGGCTCTCTTATTCTTGCAGGCAGATCGCAGCGGCCTTCCGTTATTTTGGCCCCGTGACCTTATTCCCGGAGCAGCAATACACAGCTGCCCGGCGCGTCGGCCTTTATCTTCAGTTTATTCCGCCCGGCGGCCGAAATGCGGATGCCGCCGTTCTGTTCGGCCGCTCCGAAATGCCGCAGGTCGAGGTATCCGGGCAGTGCCAGCGTCCTCTTGCAAGCCCGCTTGCAGTCGATGAAAACGGCCGTATGTCCCCCGACGCTGCCTTCGTAGCACAACAGGTCGGCATCGTCGGCGACGGGCGTCTCGAACCAGGTGTAGACACCCCGCCAGCAGGTCTTGTCGCCGTTCTCCATCCGTTTGTTTCCGATGAGCTTGTGGTAGCTCTTGCCGTAGGGCGCATAGATGAAGATGTCGTCTTGCCCGTCCAGCAGCGCGTGGTCTCCCAGCCCGTCGGGCAGCAGCCAGGTCGATTGGTACCCCTGTCTGTTCTTTTCGACGTAGCGCCGGAAAAGGGGGTATTCCTGTTTGGTGAACGTCGATGCCTTCGCCACCTCCGTCCAGTCCGTGTAGGCCCCGCCCGGGGTGAGTACGTGCGTCTCGCCTTCGAACATCGACTGCATCCCGTAATAGATGGCGATGGTCACGGGCGCGGCGTTGCAGAACCGGTGCGAGGCCGCGACCTCGATGTTGTTGCGGCGGACAGTGTATGTCACCGATTCCCGGCACAGGGTGTCGCGCAGTTCTTCGCCGTCCGCGGCGTTCCGGTAAGGGCGTGTCGGGTCGAGGATTACGTTTTCGGCCTCGACCGTCACCCGATTTGCCCATAGCGTCGTGTCGCCCTCGATGCGGTTGCCGTCGGCCAGCAGGGTGTAACCCTCGCTGCGTGCCGTGCGCGCCGTGCGTTCCCTGTATTTGTGGTTGCCCCCGCACCACCCGCACCCGGGGATGGCGAAAGGCCCGATGTTGTCGCTGTACGTCGAGTTGAGCAGGACGGCGGGTTCGGCCTCGGGCTGCGTGGTGGGAAGCGCCGCCCTGTTGCGCGTGATGCCTACGCGGTAGAACGTGTAGAGCTCGTTGAACATGCACCGCCTGAACCAATAGGTGATATCCGTCCGTTCGTCCAGCTTGGCCGAAATATAGAGGTCGCCGCCCTGGCGTTTGACATACATCGTTTCGGAATAGGGGCGGTCGTGTCCTTTCCCCCTGCTGCGCTTCGGGGCATGCTCCCCGGCACAGAGTGCCGTTGCGGGCGCCATGCATCCCAGCAACAGCAGGCAGGCCATGATTTTCAAATGTTTCATCGTTGCGTTTTTGTAGGAAAGCGATGCATCCGGGCGCATCCCGGGTGCATCGCCTGTATGCCGGGGCATCCGATGCCCGTCCGGTTTACTTGCGGGTGAGCTTCAGGAAGAGGTCGGGACGGTCTGTGGTGATGTAGTCGACCCGGTTTTCGATGGCCCACATCATGTCGGCCGGGTTGTTTACCGTCCATACGTTCGAGGCCATCTTCAACGCCTTGATGTCGTTGAGCCACGTCGGGTTGTTCAGGTATACGCCGTAGTTGAAATCGCAGCCCGTCAGCCCCATCGCCTTCAGGTCTTTGGGCAACGTGCCGCCTCCCAGGTACATCAGCTGCGTCTTTGCGGGGGCCAGCCGTGCCAGCTCTTTCATTATGTGGAGCGAGAATGAGATGTAGGTCACGCGTTTCGAAAGCCCGTACCGGCCGACCATCTTCACCACGGCCTCGGCCGCTGCGGTTTCCGCCTCGGGGGTGGCGTGCGGCTTGAGTTCCAGGACGAGGTGTACCTTCGTATCCTTAGCGGCCTCGAGGTATTGCTCCAGCGTGGGCATCGGCTCCCCGTTTTCGAGCTTGAGCGTCGTCAGCACGGTCGAAGGGGTGCTCTGTACCTCGTATCCGTCGTGCCAGCCGTCGTGGTTGAGCACCGGAACGCCGTCCGAGGCCATCCATACGTCAAATTCCACGCCGTACACGCCCAGCTGGTCGGCCTTGAGGAGCGAGGCGATCGAATTCTGTGCCGAGCCGTCGGTGTGCCAGAAGCCCCGGTGTGCGACCACGCGGGTCTTGTTCTTCATCGGGATGCCGTATTTCAGGTAGCGGCGTGCCTGGATGATCCGGGCCAGGCGATCCATCAGGGCCTTGTCTTTCGGGTTGTCCGACTCGTCGAGGGTCAGTACGCCGCGGTTTCCGCAGTAGTAGGCGACGGCCGAAGAGTTGAAGACGTCGTTCTTTTCGAAGTGGTTGATATAGGCCGCCATCCGGTCGTGCGACGAGTTGGGGATCGCCGCTGTGGCCTTCTCGTCGAATTCGAACTCCATGGCCATCCCGTGGCGGCGGGCCGTGGCGCAGGCCTCGTCGAGGCGGCTGTCGGGGATCGAGTGGTTGAAGAAGTGGTTGGGCTGCTGGTAAGCCACGTCGAAGCCCAGGCGTTTCCACTCCTCATGGCCTTTGGCCTGCCAGTAAGGAATCCAGTAGAAAAGCTTGCCTTCGGAGTGGATGTATTCGCTCAGCGGAATGGTGAGCTCCTCGCAGTGGTGGGTGTCCTCGGCGACCCAGTAGAAGCCCGAGAGTTCCAGGTGCTTGTATTTAGCGGCCTTGAAACGTTCGACCAGCTCCCCGATGTACCATTTGGTCGCGGCGATCTGATCCTCCTCTTTCGAGAAATCCATCTCCCGGCCGTCGATCTCGCCCCAGTCCTTCTGGCCGCGGATCGCTTCGGGAAGTCCCAGCACGATCCGGTGCCTGAATGCGGGCTTGCCCAGCTCGCCGATCTCTTCGCCGATGCACCGGTCGAGTGCCGAAAGCGACTTGCCCTGCTCGAAAATCCGATCCAGCAGCCACTCCCATTCTGTCCTGCGGGCGTTGAGTTTCTCGTAGCCCACGGTGTAGTTGCGTCCCGAGCCGTCCTTGAACTCGAGGAACAGGAAACCGTCGAAGAGCCAGTCTTTCGAACCGTCGGCAAACCGGTGTACGACATAGGGACGGAATTCATCGACCGTCCAGTCCAGCCGGTGGCTGCCGCCCTGGTAGATCAGGGCCAGATCCTGAATTTCGGTCGTCCGGTATCCCTGCTCGGCGGCGGGTTTGCCGGACGCGGCCGTTCTTTGCCGCAGCGGGTTGTCGATCACGAACCGGCAGAATTCATGGAACAGTTCCTTGTCCTTTGCCGCCGTCGACGCCCACAAGTCGTAAAAACGATTGGTGCCGTGGTAATAGCTCAGCGGCTTACGTCCGTATACGCCGTGTTTTTTTGCACCTTCCATATACTCGCGGAACCTTTTTTTGTAAACCTCGGAGTTCTGCTCCCCCTCGAGGATGTTCTCGTCGAATTCGAATTCCATCGCCAGGTCGTAGGCCTTGATGTCGGAGAAATAGCGAGACAGCGGCCTTACGCCCTTGTCGTCCCAATAGTGGTTGGGCTGCATATAGGCGTAGTCGATGCCCATCTCCTTCCATTTGGTGTAGCCTGCGGCACGGTTGTAGGGTATCCAGCAGAAACTCTGGTTGATCGCATGCAGGTATTCCGCAACCTGGGGGATGACCTCTTCCGACTTTTTCAGTTCGTGGCAGTAGCCGTCGCCCGGCGTCACGATCTCTTCGGAGATGGGGTAGAACCCCGCCAGTTCGACATACTGGTAATTTTCTTCGTCGAAGCGCCTGCGCACCTGGTCGATATACCATTTGCAGGCCGCAACGCGGTCGGCGCCCTTGGCGAAATCCATCTGCCGCCCGCCGAGCGAACCCCAGTAGGTCGTCGACTCGTTCGTGTCGTCGTACTTCCGGTAGATGATCGGGTCGGGCATTACCATGACTACCTTGCGCTTGGCCGGGGGTGTGCCCAGCCGCTGTGAAGCCTCCTTTACGGCCGCTTCGAGGGCGTTCACGCCGTTGTCGCCGTCGAACCAGTAGTCGATCAGCTCCTTCCACTGCTGTTTGCCGGCCGAAACGCCCTGTCCCCGCAGCACGCCTATCATGTAGGCGTATTTACCGCCGTCGGGGCGGCTGCTGTCCTGGAATTCGAGGCAGAGAAACCCGTCGAAGAGCCAGTGCTCCCTGCCGCTCTCGTCCACATAGGTCACGAACGGGGTGAAACGCTCCTTGTCCCAGCGGTACGGGGTGCGGTGGTGGCTGCCGCCGTAGCACAACACCAGGTCGGTATAGGACGGTATCGCGTCGCGTTCCTGTTCCCAGGCGTACATTTTCGGTTCGGAATCGCGGGTTGCCGGGGCCGCGTCGCCCGTGGGGCCGTTCGCCGCTGTGGCGGGCGTATGGTTTGCGGCCAATGCCGCTAAGAGGGTGCAAAATGCGAAGGTCTTGAGTTTTTTCATCTGTTTACGGATCGTTAATCGTTATTTGCGCATCGGGTTGTCGAGTACGAAGCGGCAGAATTCGTGGTAGAACTCCCTGTCTTTGGCTGCCGTCGATTTCGACAGGTCGTATAAGGCGTTGGTGCCGTGGTAGTAGCTCAGCGGCTTTGTGCCGTAGACATTGTTCAGCCTGGCTCCGGACATGTATTCGCGGAAACGCTTCTTGTAGGTGTCGCAGTCGGCCTTGCCCTCGAGGAGCGCCTCGTCGAACTCGAATTCCATGCCCAGGCCGTTGGCCTTGACGTCGGAGAAGAACTGCGACAGCGGTTTCTGTCCCTCCCAGAAATAGTTGGGCTGCATATAGGCGTAGTCTACGCCCAGCTGCTGCCATTTCTTATACCCTGCGGCGCGGTTGTACGGGATCCAGTTCAGGGATTGGTTGATCGCATGCAGGTATTCCGCAAGCGGAGGGATGATCTCGTCCGATTTCTTCAGTTCGTGGTTCCAGCCGTCGCCCGGCGTGACGAGTTCCTCGGAGATGATGTAGAACCCCGCCAGGTCGATATACTGGTAGTTGCCCAGGTCGAAATGCCTGCGTACCTCGTCGACATACCACTTGTAGGCCGCGATGCGGTCTTCGGCCGTCGAAAAGTCCATTTTGCGGCCGTTCAGCTCGCCCCAGTAAACCGTGGAGCCGGGGTCGCCCTTGCCATTGCCCTTGCCGTCGTAAACCTTGTAGATGATCGGATCGGGAAGTACCATGATGACCTTGCGTTTGGACGGGGGTGCGCCCAGGCGTGCCGAAGCGTCCTTCACGGCTCCTTCGAGGGCATCCATGCCGCTGCCGCCGGCGAACCAATAGTCGATCAGCTCTTTCCATTGCGTCTTGCCGGCCGAGAATCCGTAGTCCTTCATCAGCCCCACCATGTAGGCGTAATAACCGCCGTCGGGACGGCTGCTGTCCTGGAATTCGATGAACAGGAAGCTGTCGAACAGCCAATGTTCCTTGCCCTGTTCGTCCACGTAGCTTACGCTCGGGGCGAAACGCTCCTTGTCCCAGCGGTACGGGGTGCGGTGGTGGCTGCCGCCGTAGCACAGCACCATGTCCGTGTAGGAGAGTATCCCGCTGCGGCTTTGCTCCCACGGGTACATCTGCGGGCCGGGGGCGTCGGTAGTGAACCGGACATACTGCATCTGGCTGTATTCGCCCGAGTCGTTGCAGGCTACGGCGAAGACCGTGTAGGTCGTCTGCGCCGTCAGACCGTCGATCTCGACCGTCGTCCCGGTGTATTGCGTGCCGTTCTGGGCGACGCTCTGAGCCGTTTCGGACGTAATGACCCCCGTGGCCTTGTGTATGATTTTGACGGACGTGGCATTCGTACGCCTCATGTTCAGCGTCACGGAGTTGGCGCCCGACGATGCGATCGTCATGCTCAGGGTCGGTTTCGGGCCCCGGGAGGGTTCGTCGTCCCCGTCCCCGCAGCCGATGAAGGGCAGGCAGCAGAGAAGCGTGAAAATAATTCGGTAATTCCTCATGGGATGTCAGGTTTTTTTATTTGTTTCCCTTCCCGGTGTGTTGCGTCCGTACCGGGTTGTTTACGACGAAACGGCAGAATTCGTGGAAGAACTCCCTGTCCGTTTCGTCCGTGGAAACCGAGAGGTCGTAGAGGGCGTTGCTCCCCTGGTAATAGGCCAGCGGGCGGGTGCCGTAGATGCCGTGTTTCTTTGCATATTCCATGTATTTGCGCATCCGTGCCCGGTATATGTCGCTGTGCGGATCCGCGCTGAGGATCGAAGCCTCGAATTCGAACTCGATGCTCGTCCCGGCACGGTTGATCTTCATGCAGGCGGAGTCCAGGTCGTTTTCCGGCTTCCAGTAGTGGTTGGGCTGCATGTAGACCTGGTCGAAGCCGAATTTGCGCCAGTCGTCATGGCCGCGGGCGTCGTAGAACGGAATCCAGCTGAACGTGTAGTTGAGCCGGTGGAGGTAGTCGGCGATCTCGGGGAGCAGGATGTCCGAACGGGTCAGATGGTAGCTGTACTCCGTGTCGTGCGGCTGGGCGGCGATCTCGCGGATCCAGTAGAACCCGGCCAGGTCGATGTATTTGTAATCGCCCTGGGCGAACCGCGCCCGCACCTGGTCGATGTACCACCTGCAGGCCGCTACGCGGTCTTCGTTGCTGTTGAAATCCAACCGGCGCCCGCCGAGTTCTCCCCAGTAGGTCGTCGTGGTGGTCGTGTCGATGTAGTGTCGGTGGATGATCGGATCGGGGATCATCATGATCACGCGGCGTTTGCAGGGCGCTTTGCCCAACCGTGCGGTGGCCTTCTTGACGGCCTGTTCCAGGGCGTCGACACAGTTGCCCTTTGTGAAATAGTAGTCGATCAGCTCCTGCCACTGCTCCTTGCCGGCCGATACGCCCGTGTCGCGCAGCACGCCCGTCATAAACGAGTAGGCGCCGCTGTCGGGGCGGTCGACATCCTGCGATTCCAGGAAGATGAAGCCGTCGAATAGCCATTGTTCCTTCCCGTCGGGGTCGACGTAGGTGACATAGGGGGCGAAGCGCCCCTTGTCCCACAGGAAGGGGTTGCGGTGATGGCTGGCACCGTAGCATAATACGGCATCGGTCGTGGTCGCCGGACTCTTGTGTTTCTTCTCCCACGGGTACAGCTTGTCCTTCGGGCCTGCGGTGCCGGTCGGGAGCGTGAAAACCAAGGCTGTTACCACTGCAATTGCTACTGTAAAAAGTCTGCGAGTCATGTCTTGTCGTTTTTATCCGACCCCGGAGCAGTCTCTTCCGTCCGGGGTCAATATATCCGTTTATGGGTTATTTCCTGTCCGTTGTCGGTCGTTGTGCCCGTAACGGATTGTTTATGATGAACTGGCAAAGTTCGTCGAACAACTCCCGGTCGGCCTCGTCGTCCGAAGCGTGGAGGTCGTAGAACCCGTTGGTGCCGTGGTAATATGCGAACGGCCGTTTGCCGTAGATGTTGCGTCGTTTGGCGTAGTCGATGTAGTCGCGCAGCCGCTTGCGGAATGTTCCGCTGCCTTCGCGTGCGTTGAGCAGCGTGGGCTCGAACTCTATTTCCATGCCGATGCCCAGGCTGTCGATCTGTCTGCAAACCTCATCCATGTCGTTCTGCGGCTTCCAGTAATAGTTGGGTTGCAGGTAGACCTGGTCGAACCCGAACTGCTGCCATACGTCGTACCCGCGCGAGCCGTAATAGGGTATCCAGTTGAACGTATAATCCAGCTTGTGGAGGTAATCGGCGATATGCGGAAGCATGATGTCCGAGCGGGTCAGGTGGTAGCTGTACTGTGTGTCCACCGGCCGGGTGACGATCTCGCGCAGCCAGTAGAATCCCGCCAGCTCGATATGTTCGTAGCTGCCCCGCGCGAACCGCTCCCGTACCCGGTCGATATACCATTTGCAGGCGGCTATGCGGTCTTCATTCCTGTTGAAATCCAGCTGCCGCCCGTCCAATGCTCCCCAATAGGTCGTACTCGACGTCGTGTCGATATAGTGCCGGTGAATCACCGGGTCGGGAAGTACCATGATGACCTTGCGCTTCTGCGGGGCTTTGCCCAACCGCGCGGCAGCCTCCTTCACGGCCTCTTCGAGGGCCTCGACCCCGTTGCCGTCCGTGAAATAATAGTCGATCAGCTCCTGCCATTGCGCCTTGCCGGCCGATTCGCCCGTGTCGCGCAGATGCCCCGTCTCGAAAGCGTAGAGTTCTGCGTCGGGACGGTTCGTGTCCTGGAATTCCAGGAAGATGAACCCGTCGAAGAGCCAGTGCTCCCCGCCCTCTTTATCGACATAGGTGACATAGGGCGCCAGCCGTTCCTTGTCCCACAGGAAAGGGGTGCGGTGGTGGCTGCCGCCGTAACATAACACGGCATCCGTGGGGGGCTGCAGGTTTCTGCGGTGCTGCCCCTGCGGGTACATGGTTCGGGAACAACCGCCCGCGAGAAGCAGGCATCCCGCGGCCGTTGCGAACGGAAGGATATTTTTCAGGAATTTGAGCATCGTAGCCGGTAAGTCGTAATTCGTAAAATTAAAATTAATCCCGTTGTGAAAGAGAATGAACTCACAACGGGATTAATCATTCAACATCTGTCGTTAGAATCCCAGACCCTGTACGTCGGCCAGTTTGCCGCGGCCGAACTGGAAATCGCCGCTTGCCATGTTGAATTCGGCTTTGAGGATCACGAACTTGAGGTAACGGCCGGCCATATATTTCTGTACCGGATAGTCGTAGGGCGGCGGAACCGCTGCCCAGCTGTAACCGCGTTTGCCGCTGGCAACGAGGTTCCACTGGGTGTTTGCGCCGTCGTACTCTTCGGCCGTGTAAATCTCGTACTCCCGGTAATTACCCTGGTGGGTCGTGTAGTCGCTGATCAGGAAGTTGGTGAATACCTGCCGCTGTCCCATATCCACGACGAAAGTCATCGGGAATTCGATCTGGGTCGCAAAATAGGAAATCCATTCGTGGCCAGCGGTTGTTTCACCGTCGAACAGTTTGTCGGCCGTGTAACCCGAAGCCCATCCCGGAGCCAACGGATCCCTTGCGTAACAGTTGTTTTCACCTTCCAGTAACGTCCACGGGCCCTTCAGTTCCTTGTTCATCGTAAAGGGGACATACATGACCTCGGTCGTGACGGTGATGCCGTCCAGCGACGTAGAGGTGATGCGCACCGGTACGAGCAGGTCGCCCACGATATCGAGGTTGTTGCCCGTAAACAGTTTGTCGGAGTTGATTTTGCCCGAGAACTTGGCCGTCGTTTCGCCTGCCGCGATCTGCGAACTGGTGGCATCCAGCGTCGCAAACCCTTCGGGAGCAGCCAGGTAGTTGGTGCCTTTGGCTTGGTTGTAAGCATCCACGAGGCTGTTGTCGATCTTGTAATCCACCGTCAGATCCATTGTCGCGATCGCATTGTCGAGTACGATGTTGCCGTCGAACGTGATCACTTCGTGCGTAGCGGTAGGATAGAACGGTGTTGCCAGTTCCTTCTCCATGCCGATCGAGGCGCGTTTGGGGTTGATGATCTTCACGTTGCGGTTTTCATCGACTACAAGTGCGTCGTCAGCGACGGTGAGTTCGAGCGGAATGGCATACTCCGTATCCTCGCCGAGGGCGAAGATGGCTGCGTCGTCCCACGTAACCTCGACGAATTTACGGGTGTCGCCGTCCGAAAAGCCGACCGTCGAAGAAGAGAGTTTGTAGCAGTTTGCCGGCAGCACCGCATAGTTGGTGCCGTTGGCCGTGTTGTATTCGGCCAGGGCAGTTTCCGAAACACTGAGGAGCGCTTTGGCACTCTGTTGTCCCTTGCCGTTCTTCAATATTGCCAATTCATATTTTCCATTATAAACCGATACGCCGGCATATTGCTCCTCATTGACAAATGAAATCGTATCGTCTACCATGAAGTTGTTGCGATTGTCCTCGCAGCCGGCCAGGGCGGCCGAAGCAAACAGTCCTGCAAGCAACAGTTTCCACATATTTATTTTCATAGGTTCGAGCATTTATTAATGTCCGTAATTCTGGGTCATGTTGGTCATTTCGGCCATCTGTGTCGCATTGATAGGATGGAGGTAATCCTTGTCGCGGAAAACGGCGGGCGAACCGACGTAGTCGTTGGACACGCGTTCGTAAGACTCTTCGTACGTGGTGGCGCTTACGTGCAGCGTCCAGTTCTCGCTCGGGTATTCCTTCTTGGCGATCATCCAGCGGCAGGCGTCGTAGTGGCGCATCGCTTCCAGTCCGAACTCTACCATGCGCTCCTTCTGGATGCACCAGCGGAGCAGCTCCTGGTTGCCGCGGATCTCGGGATAGGCCTCCTGGATCTTATTCAGGCCCACGCGTTCGCGCACCTTGTTCAGGTATTCGAGCGCTGCGGCTTCGTCGCGCTGGGGCTTTTCGTTGCAGGCCTCGGCATAGTTGAGGTAGATCTCCGCCAGGCGGAACGCCGGGTAAACCGTTTTCATCGTGGTATAGTCGGTAGCCTCGCGCAACGATTTGTTGGTTTCGTAAAGACGGCGCCATACATAACCTACGCGGGTGATACCGCCGCCTTCACCTGCATTCCACTTATTGGTGCAGGCGTCATTGTTGTAGCAGGTGAACTTGATGTTCTCCGTCTTGTTGGGCCACCAGAAGCCGTTGGGCACCAGGCAGGCATAATAACGGGGATCGCGGTTGATACAGCTGTTATGGGCCTTGATGCCGTCGCCCCAGTCGATACCGGGCTGCTTGTACCCATCGGTGAATCCGGTCGCCTGATAACCCGATTGCGGATCGACGATGGGTTTCGACATGTCGTTCTCACCCTGGTAGCCTGTCACGGGATAGCGTCCCGTCGTGTACATCGGATAGCTGTCGACCAGCTTCAGCGAAGGCTGGATACCGCCGTAACCCTGGTAAACGGCGCCCGAAGCACCCGTCATGCCCGGCATGGCGCATGCCAGCAGACCGCCTGTGCCGCCCAGCCACGAATAACTGCCCGAGCGGCTCCACCATCCCCAGATGGTCTCCTTGTTCCAGGGCTTCAGCCTTACGCCCTGATAAGAGGACATGTAACGCGTGAATTCGTCGGTCTGTTCCGTGTCCTTATAGAGATCGTATAAGCCCGTTTCTGCCAGTTCGATGACATCCCAGGCTGCCTGTGCGGCTGCTTCCCATTTGGTTTCGTCCTTGCTCTGCGGGAAGAGGAATTCACCGCGTATGTTCTGCATCTGGCCTTTGTAAAGGTCGCACCCGTTGTATAACGGCGATGCGGCATAAAGCAGTATGCGCGATTTCAATGCCAGGGCTGCACCGCGCGTAACACGGCCGGCCCACTGCTTGCCGTCGATACCGATGTCGTCGGTGCGTACCGGCAGGTCGTTCTTGATCGCGTCGAGCTCCCCGACCATGAAGTCGATGTTCTGCTGTACGGTGTGGCGGTCTACGGTCTTGCCGTCGATCGTCTCGTCGGCGATCTGGTCGCCCCAGATGAATACCGGGCCGTATTGGCGGAACAGCAGGAAATAGTAGTAGGCGCGCAGGAAACGGGCCTCGGCCTTCATGTATGCGAGGGTCGCCGGGGTGTCTTCCTTGTCGAGGTCGATATATTTCAGGAAGATGGAGCACTGGTTGATGCCGATGTAGTAATCCGGCCAGTAATTGAAATTGGTCGTGGCGCTGCTGTAGTTGCCGGTTCTGAACTGGGTGTAGTAGACCCACTGGTACCACGAGAACAACGACTCGTCCGCACGTCCTACCGTCCAGCCGTGCATGTTTACGACCTCTTCCTCCTGGGGAATGTAGGAGTAAAGGTGGCTCAGGTATTTCTGGACTTCCGTTTTCTGCCGGAAAATATCCTCGATCTTGGCCTGGTCGTCCAGTTCCACGTCGAAGAACGACTCGCAGGAGGACAGCGTAAAGGCCAGTAACAGGGCGGTTGCGAATATTCGTATTTTTTTCATTGCTTATCCTTTTTTAGAAGTTGACATTTGCACCGATTGCAAAGGTACGTATGAGGGGGTATACATTACCGTAATTTGCATTTACCTCGGGATCCCAGAGTTTGAAATCGCTGAATGTAACCAGGTTCTTTCCCTGGATATAGAACCTGATCTTGGACAGGCCCCATTTCTTGGTCATGCTTTCGGGGAGCGTATAGCCGATCTCCGCATCTTTCAGACGCATGAAGCTCATGTCGCGCTGCCAGTAGGTCGAAAGTTGCTGGTTGTTGTCCACCTTGTTGAGCGACAGGCGGGGGTAGGGGGCGTTGGGATTCTGGTTGTCGAGCGTCCAGCGGTTCTTGGCCACATCTTCGAAGATCTGTCCCATGCGGAGGATCGTCGACGAAGCGCCGAAGAGGTTCTGGCCCTGGATGATGCGGGTCACGTGGCCCACGCCCGAGAAGAATACCGATACGTCGATGCCTTTCCATTTGACGCTGGCGCCGAAACCGTAGTTGATCTCCGGTACGAGCGTATAGCCGATGGCCACCTTGTCGAAGGTGTTGACCACGCCGTCGCCGTTGACGTCGCGGTACTTGATGTCACCCGGGCGCACAGTGCCGAAATCCTGCTTGGGCCAGTTGGCGATGTCCTCTTCCGACTCGAACAGGCCTTCGGCGATCAGGCCGAACTGCTGGTTGTTGGCAAAGCCGGCGAGGTTCTGGTATTTCCAGATCTGGTCGGGTTTGTCGTCGTAGAGTTTCTTGTTGCGGTTGTAGGTGAAGTTACCGCGTGCCGATATGCTGAAATCCTTGTTGAAGCTGTGGTCGAATTCGAGCGACATGTCGAAACCCTGGTTCTTCATGCGGCCGAGGTTGACCCACTGCGCCGTTTTCGTGCCGACCACCGACGGGGTGGATTCGCGCTGGATGAAGATGCCTTCGCGTTTCTCATAGAAGTAGTCCGCCTGGATCTTGATCTTGTTGAACAGCCCCAGCTCGATACCGACGTCGGCCTTCGTCGCCTCTTCCCAGGCAACGTCCGGGTTGCCGTACTCGCCGGTCGAATAACCGGGCAGGTTGGTCTGTCCCAGGTCGCCGAAAGTGAACCCGCCGGCATTGGTGTTCATGGTCGTATTGTAGGCGAAACGGCGGCTGCCGCCGATCTCGTCGTTACCGATCTTACCGTACGAGGCGCGGATTTTCAGGATGTTGACCTTATCGCGCAGCGGCTCCCAGAATTTTTCGTTGCTGATCATGTATCCTACGGCGTACGAGGGGAAGAAGCCGTAGCGCTTGCCGGGGGCGAAGTTCTCCGAACCGTTGTAACCGAAGTTGAATTCGGCGAAATACTTGTCGCGGAAGGCGTAGGTGAAACGCCCGGCGATACCCATGTTCTTTGTCGGGTAGGCGTCGATGTAATTGACGGGCCTGTTCTTGGATTTGCTGCGTACCGAGTAGAGGAACATGCCGCTTACGCGGTGGTCTTCCGCGAAGAGGCGCTCATAGATAAGCGAGCCCTCGAAATTGATGGCCGTCGTACCCGACGAGTCCGATGTCGCGAGGCGCATGTAGTTGCTGCCGTTGGGGTTGGCAGCGGTCAGCATCAGTTCGCCGTTTTCGTCGCGCCCGGTGGCATAATAGGTCACGGGGGACATTGCACGCTCCAGGAGGGTTGCGTTCTGTGCATCCCATGCGAATTTTACATTGGCTTTCAGGCCGGGGGTGATGATGTCCGAGAAATCCTGCGTCAGCGACAGCAGGGACTGCGCCACCATGGTATTGTAGCGCCGGTATCCGGTGTTGTTCAGCATGTTGTAGGGGTTGACCGAGCCCGACTCCTGCGGGATTGCCAGCATGCCGTTCGAAAATACGGTCGGCGTAGCCACGGGGGTAACGTACATCGTGTAGGCGTACAGGTCGTTCGTGGTCGTGCAGGGAGCGTTTTTGGTCGTATACTGCGTGGAGAGCGAAAGGCCCAGCTGCGTCGACTTGGTAATGTCGATGTCAATGTTCGAGCGGAAGCTGTACTTGTTGAAGTTCATCTGGGCATTGTAACGGTCGTTGTCAGCGACATTGAACATACCGCCTTCCGTGTAGTAGGATGCCGAAACGTAGTAACGGATTTTCGGGGAGCCGCCCGTGACGCTCGCGTGTACGCGGCCGGTCATGGCCAAGTCCTTGAAGATGGTGTTGACCCAGTCGACGTTCGGATAGAGGTCGGGGTCGCGGCCGCTCAGGTACATCTGGCGGGCGTAGTCCGAAATCGGCATCTCGGTGCTGCCGCTGTCGCGGTAGAGTTCGTTGTAGTAGTCGATCCACTGCGAAGCGTTCGCCAGCTCGGGCAGCTGGACAGGCTGCGTAATGCCGAATTCGGCCTTGACGCGGATCTGGGGCGCCGTCATTTCGGTGCCTCGTTTGGTGGTGATCAGGATGATGCCGTTCGCACCGCGCACACCGTAGAGGGCGGTCGCCGTTGCGTCCTTCAGGATGGAGAACGTGGCGATGTCGTCCGCGTCGACAAAGTCCATGTCGCGCTCGATACCGTCGACGAGCACCAGCGGGGTGGTTTTGGCACCGAACGTACTCTGTCCGCGGATCCAGAACTCGGCGCTCGATCCGGGTTCGCCCGTACGCTGCATCACGACGATACCCGCCAGTTTGCCGGCGAGGTTCGAGGAGAGCGAGCCGCTTGCCACTTCCAGTTCGCCGGCGTCAATGGTGTTGATGGCGCCGATGATACTCTCCTTGCGCTGTTTACCGTATGCGACTACGGTTACGGCCTCCAGTTCGGAAACCTTGCGCACCAGCTCGGTTACGATGTTGGTCTTCGTTCCGACGGGAATGCTCTGGGTTTCATAACCCAGGTACGAAATCTCGATTACATCGGTCGGCTTTACGTCGATCGAGAAGGTACCGTCATTACCCGTGATGACACCGCGGGTACTGCCCTTGACGATCACGGTGGCTCCCGGTACACCCGCCTTGGTCTCGTCCAGGACGCGTCCGGTCATCTTGACGTTCCCCCCCCCCTTGCGGGGCGGTAACAGACGATTCCAGGCTGCTTGCGGAATACACAAATTCGGGATTTGCGCTCAATTCCGTAACCGATATAAGCCCCAGTATCAACACGAATGACCGGAGCATTATTTTACAAAAGAGCTTTTGTATAGTCATTGTCATATTTCCTCATTTATAATTACTTAATGTAGATTTGTACGGTTCGGGCGTCGGTCGGGCGCCGCGGGCCCGTACGTGTTGGATTGATCCTTGCTTGGCTAGAAGCACTTTGGATTAGTGTTTTTCAGGAAGTCAATAGTTCGGGTCTCGTCTGTTTTACCATAGGCACGTTTTAGTTTTTAGGTATGGTGAATAATTAGTCGGTTGTATAATTCGTCTGCCGATATGGCCGTCAATGCCGAAAGAACTTGATATACGACAACATACGGCCTGTGTGGTACTTTTTTTTCTGTGAAATTCAGTTAAAAGTATTCATTATCCGGTAACAAATATAACAATAAAATTATTATCATTACTATTTTTGATAAGTTTTTTTACTTTAAAGGGGTGTGGTACGATTTGTATATCCTTGGATTTGTGTGTATAATATGTTGATTATCAATATATTGTTGGTGTTTTTAGGGCTGTGAAATATTTGTGAAAAAGTAATGTCCTTTTTATCAGCTACTTGGCTTTGGGCTAACGGATTAAGATGGTCTTGGCTGTTAAAATTGTGTAATACAATATCTTATATTTTTATGTTTCATCTCTTCTCGAATCATTCCTGCCGGGAAATAGTTGCCTCCCCTGATTTTTGCCGCTTCAATGATTCGAAAAGTTTTTTACTGTTTTTGGGTTTGTAAGTAAAATATTTTTGCTTATTTTTGCCCTGTAAACTTTCGGGCTTACCGGCTAACAGGGTATACCTATGTATATTATATTTGCCGTTTATGCCCGCATCCGGCTACGCCGGCCGCACCGCATGGAACTGCGCTGAGTTGAAAATTCAATAAAATACCCGGAATAAATGATGAGTAGAAATTGTTGTATGCTGGTGGCGGGCCTCCTGCTACACACGCAAATATTCGCACAGGATAAAACGGCCGCAAGCCGTACCGGCGAGGACTACACCCTGTCGAACGGTGCGGTCGAGGCCGTTTTCAGCGGGAGCGGAAGCTTCGACATCGAGAAACTGGTGCTCAACGGGAAACAGGTCGTCGGGGCAGGCAAGAACGAAACGCCGTGGATCCTGATATACAAAGGTCCCCAGGGAGAAAACCCGGAGTTGAAACCCGAACATGCCGTTTACCGCGGGGTGCAAGTCCGCGATGACGCCCGGGCCAAAACTTTGGTGTTCACGTGGGAGCTGACGTTGGACTACTCGCCGGTGAAATATCCCGTGCGGATGTACGTGACGCTTCCCGACGGCGGCGAGCTGCTGCAATGGAACATAGAGGCCGACCTGCCCGCCGGGTGGCTGGTCACGGATCTGAAATTCCCCAATGTCGTGATCGAACGCCCCGAAGACGGCAGGATCATCACCACCGAAGGCTGGGGCGTCGAGAAGCCGCTCGACATCGCTACGTTCGAAGCCCGTTACCCGTCGCATGCCTCCGCCATGCAGTTCCTCGTGGTACACAATGCCGAGGGTGCCTTCTATTACGGGACGGAAGACCGCCGCGGCTGCGGAAAGACCTATTCGGCGCAGTGTACGCCGACGACGGTTGCATTGAGCGATGCCATTCCCGCTTCGGCCGGATGGATCGCGGACGGGACGTTCCGCCTGCCGTGGGTCTCGGTCACGGGTTTCACGCCGAAGGGTTGGGAAGATGCCGTTGTCAGGTGGTACCGTCCGTTTACCTTCACGACCGAATGGGGCCGTAAGCCGCTCGCCTCGCGCAATATCCCGCAGTGGTGTTACGATGCCGACGCGTGGGTGCGTGCCAAGCATGTGACCGACCAGACCTGCGATGCCGTCCGGCGTGCCGCCCGCTATTTCGGGCAAGGGCTGGGTGTGCACTGGTATTTCTGGCATCATTACCCCTACGATACCCACTATCCCGATTACCTGCCCGCACAGGAGCGTTTCGCAGGGATGGTGCGTGACGCCCAGCTTCTGGGGGCGCGTGTGACGCCCTATATCAACGGCCGGCTCTGGGATCCGGCGGCCGACAGCTATAAGCGCGACCGCGGTTACGACGCGTCGTGCCGTAAACCCGACGGTTCGCTCTATACCGAGATTTACCCCACGTCGAAAGTCCTCAATACGGTGACCTGCCCCTCGATGGATATCTGGCACCGGAAGATCATCGGGCTGGTGGACAGCCTGCAGCACGCGATCGGGGTGAACGGAATCTATATCGACCAGATCGCTGCGGCGGCGCCCGAACCCTGTTGGAACGAGGCGCACGGCCATCCGGTCGGGGGCGGCGATTTCTGGTACGACGGCTACCGCAGGCTTATCGGCGAGATCCGTGCGCACCACCTGCTCGAGGACAGGATCCTGACCAGCGAGGAGAATGCCGAGTGCTATATCGACCTGTTCGACATGCTGCTGGTCGTCAATACGCCCCATGAGGAGGACAACTGCATCATCCGGCCGGTGTTCCCGATGGTCTATTCCGACCGTGCCGTCACCAGCGCCTTCACCTATACGCCGAGCGAGGCGGATAAAATGTCGCTGGGCGACTTCCGTTACGAACTGGCGAAGGCGTTGTTGTGGGGTTCGCAGATCGGGTGGGTCGACCCCATCCCGCTGATGTCGGAACAGGCCGTCAGCGAGGCGCGTTTCATGAAGACGCTCATGGATTTCCGCCGCAGCCTGCACGATGTCGTGTACGGCGGCCTCTTCATCCGCGAGCTCACCCCGACGGGCGACAACCCCGTCGTGAAGATCCCCGGGTTCGGCGATGACGCGTCGGTGCTGGCCGCCGAGTGGCGAAAGCCGGACGGCCGCAAGGTTTATATTGTTGTCAACATGGATGAAAATAAACATAAGGTTTCGTTACCCGGTGTGGACAAGCCCTTCGAAATGGCGGGTGCGTCCTGCAAGCGTATCGATTTGTAACGGGTAACGATGTCCGGGCAGGGCCCGGACAGGTTGGGTAGGAGAGGGTGCCCGGCGTGCATTACGCCGGGCACCCTTGTTTTGCGAGGGGGACTTGCCCGCCGGAATCCGCGTGATCGGCCGCAACCGCATCGTCTTCGCAAGGAGTACATCCCTGTCTGCGGGAATTACAGGCAGCCGTTCTGCGATTTCCTCTCCGCCCGTTCTCCGATGCCCCAAGGCGAGAAATAATGAACCGCGGGTTTATTCCATGTAAGTCATGACGTTGCCGCTGATCTGCTGCAACGATATTTCGCAAACCTTCGTATTGTATTTCGCCGTGAGGATGCGCTCTTCGGCATCGAGCAGGCTCTTCTGCGCTTCGCGCATCTCGATGCCCGGCAAGTCGCCCAGCAGGTAACGCTCCATGGCGATCTCGTAGTTCTCCTTGGCGGCGATCAGGTTCTCTTTTTCCAATTGGATCACCTCGAGGTTATTGCGGTAGGCCTGCCAGAAGTTCGACAGGTTGGCACGCAGCGACTGCTCGAGCCTTTCGCGCGTGAGCTGCGCATTTTCCACGTCGATGCGGGCGTTGCGCTGCTCCCGGCGGCGGTTGCCGTCGAAGATCGTGATGCCGAGTTTCACCCCGGCGTTCAGTCCCAGCGTCCCGCGCGACTGGGTCGTCCCGTTCCCGAAACGGTTGTAGGTGTAGCCGTATCCCGTCGTCAGGTTCAGATAGGGGTAGTTGCGCGCCTGCACGGTCTTCAGGTCGAGTTCGGCCAGCACATTGTCATGCCCTGCCAGCAGCAGAGAGGCATTCGTGTCGAGCGTCTGTGCCAGCAGCTCCTCCCATTTGAGCTCGCCGTTGACCTCGATCACCGAGTCGCGGATACAGAGCATTTCGTTGACGTCCTTGTTGGCCAGCAGTTCGTTGATGCGGATGCGCGAAGCCGAAACCAGCTCCTGCTGGGACATATATTTCGAACTGTCGGCATTGAAGTCCACGCGTGCCTGCAACAGGTCGAGGCGCGAGAAATTGCCGACGCTGACCCGCGCTTCGGTGATGCGCAGCCGCTCGCGCGAAAGCGCCACGGCATAGCGGAAATTCTGCAGGCGCAGCGTTTGCTGGACGTAATTGTAGTATTCGGCCGTCAGGCTGGCTACGAAGTCCTCGATCGTGATGCGGGTGCGGACAGTGCCCATCTCCTGCATCTCTTTGAGCTTTTTGTAGTTGGTACGGATGCGGAATCCGTCGAAAATCGTCCAGTTGAGGTTGATCCCGGCGTTGAACGTCTGGTCGTAGATGCCGTTGTCCGACCATGCGTCCCCTTCGCGCGGTGTGGTGCGCTCGTTGTCCAGCGCCCCCGAATAACCCGCCTCGAAGTCGATCGTCGGCACCATGCCGGCATTTGCCGCCGTGGCATTGTTGTCGCTGATGCGCTCCTCATTGCGCACGATGCGTATGTCGTAGTTGTTTTCCAACCCTATTTCCAGGCACTTGCGGAGGGTCAGCTCCTCCTGTGCCGCCGCCGTTGCGAAAATCCCCGCGGCCAGGGCCGATAAAATCACTCGTTTCATTGGGCTTCCTTATTTCTGTTTCTTACTCCGGTCTGTCGATACGTAGCTGTATATTGCCGGGACGATGTAGAGCGTCAGCAGGGTGGATACCACCATACCGCCCACTACGGCGATACCCATGGCGATACGTCCGTTGGCACCTTCGCCCGTGGCGACGGTCAGCGGCAGCAGGCCGAGTATGGTCGAGGCGCTCGTCATCAGGATCGGGCGCAGGCGTTGCAGCGAGGCTTCCTCGATGGCGTGCAGTTTGTCGATTCCCGCTTCCTGCTTCTGGTTGGCGAACTCCACGATGAGGATGCCGTTCTTGGCCACCAGGCCGATGAGCATGATGATGCCGATCTGGCTGAAGATGTTCATCGTCTGCCCGTTGGCGGCCATGAATACCAGTGCCCCCGCAATGGCCAGCGGCACGGTGAGCATGATGACCAGCGGGTCTTTGAAGCTCTCGAACTGCGCCGCGAGGATCAGGTAGATCAGCAGGATGGCCAGCAGGAAGGCGAACATCAGGCTCGACGAACTTTCACGGAACTCCTTCGAGTCGCCGGCCAGCGCCGTGCGGAAATCGTCGCCGAGCGTTTCGGCGGCGATGCGATCCATCTCGTCGAGCCCCTGTCCGATGGTCTTGCCCTTCGCCAGCCCGGCCGATACGGTCGCCGAGAGGAACCGGTTGTAGTGGTACAATTGCGGCGGGGCGACGTTCTCTTCCAGTGCGATCAGGTTGTCCAGCTGGATCATCTCGCCCTTGTCGCTGCGTACGTAGATCGACCGCAGGTCGGCGGGCTTGTTGCGTTGCTGGCGGTTGATCTCGGCCAGTATCTCGTATTGCTTGCCGTTCATGTAGAAGTAGCCCATACGCTGGCCGCTGAGCCCGTACTGGAGCGTCTGGGCGATGTCGCGCGTCGAGACGCCCAGCAGGTTCGACTTGTCGCGGTTGATGACGATGCGCGCCTCGGGCTTGCTGAATTTCAGGTCGACGTCGGCCATCTGGAACACGGGGCTTTCGTAGACCTTGCGCATGAATTCGGGCAGCACCTCCTGCAACCGTTCGATGCCGGTGGCCTGCAGGACGTACTGCACGGGCATGTTGCCGCGGCGGCCGCCGAAGGTGCTCTGCTGCTGCACAAAGGCGCGGGCCTTGGTCTTGGTACGTACGGCCGCCGAAAGCTCCTCGGCGATCTCCATCTGCGAGCGTTTGCGGGTCGAGATGTCGGTCAGGGCGATCCGGACGTTACCCGAGCCGCTCGATACGCGCGCCGTGACCGACTGGGCCTCGGGTACGAGCGAGTCGACCAGGCGGTTGATATCCTCGGTGTAGTCGCGCAGGTATTCGTAGGTGGCGCCTTCCGACCCGCGGGTGTTGATCGAAATCTGCGAGCGGTCTTCGAGCGGCGCCATTTCCGCCGGGATGGCCCGCCACAGCCAGCCGATCAGTCCGATCATCAGGGCGATGAGCGGCAGCGCCAGCCAGCGCCGCCGCAGGAACCCGGCCAGCGTGCGCTGGTAAAAGTTGTTCATTCCCACGAAGAAGGGTTCGGTCTTGCTGTAAAACCAGCTTTTGCGCTCCTGCCGCACCAACAGTTTGGTCGCCAGCATCGGGGTGATGGTCAGCGCAGCGAAGGTCGAGATGACCACCGCACCCGAGATCACCATGCTGAATTCGCGGAACAGGCGGCCGGTCATGCCTTCCATGAAGACGATCGGGAAGAACACGGCGATCAGCGTGACCGACGTCGAGATGACGGCGAAGAAGATCTCCTTGGCGCCTTCGATGCCGGCCTCCTTGGGCGTCATGCCGCGTTCGATGCGGATGTAGATGTTCTCGGTCATCACGATGGCATCGTCGACCACCAGTCCGACCGAGAGCACCACGGCCAGCATCGACAGCACGTTGATCGAGAACCCGGCGACGTACATCAGGAAGAACGTGCCGATGAGCGAGACCGGGATCACGATGCACGGGATGAGCGTCACGCGCCAGTTGCGCAGGAAGAGGAAGATGATGATGATGACCAGGATGAAGGCCTCGTAGACGGTCTGTCGCACCTCGTCGATCGAGGCGCGGATGAAGCGCGTGTTGTCGAACCCGTAGGAGGTCACCACGTCGTCCGGCAGGTCTTTCTTCATCGTCTCCATGCGCTGGTAAACCGCATCGGCGATGTCGATGTGGTTGGCTCCCGGCTGGGGGATCACCACGACGCCCACCATCGGGATGCCGTTCATCTTCATGTAGCTGCGCGTATCCTGGGGGCCCAGTTCGGCGCGTCCCACGTCGCTCAGGCGGATGATACGGTTGGAGGCTTCGCGTACGACCAGGTCGTTGAACTCCTGCGTGGTGTGCATCAGCCCCATCGTGCGGATCGTCAGCTCGGTGGTGTTGCCTTCGATGCTGCCCGAGGGAAGCTCTACGTTTTCGCGGTCGAGGGCGTTCTTGATGTCCACGGGCGTAATGCCGTATCCGGCCATCTTGGCCGGGTCGAGCCACAGGCGCATCGAGTAGCGTTTCTCACCCCATATCTGCACGCCGCTGACGTTGTTGATCGTCTGCAGCTGCTCCTTGACCGTCAGGTCGGCGATCTCGCTCAGTTCCAGCAGCGAACGTTTGTCGCTCTGGATGGTTACCATCAGGATCGGCGTGGCGTCGGCATCGGCTTTGGTGACCGTCGGAGGGTCGCAGTCGCGGGGCAGGTAGCGCTGGGCGCGCGACACTTTGTCGCGCACGTCGTTGGCCGCGGTTTCCAGGTCTACCGAGAGTTCGAATTCGACCGTGATGCGGCTCTGTCCCTGGCTGCTGACGCTCGACATCGAGCGGATGCCCGGGATGCCGTTTATGTTCTGTTCGAGCGGCTCGGTGATCTGGTTCTCGATCACATCGGCATTGGCTCCCGGATAGGAGCACGTCACCGAGATGATGGGGTTGTCGACACTCGGGTATTCGCGTACGCCGAGGTAGCTGTACCCGATGAAACCGAATAGCAGGATGATGATCGTCAGCACCGATGCCATTACCGGCCGCCGGATGCTCAGTTCGGAAATATTCATGCGGCGGCGGTTTTATTCGACGGTGTCGAGTTTTACGGGGAGCCCTTCACGCAGCTGGAGCGTGCCGGAGACGATCAGCGTGTCGCCCGGGGCCAACCCCTCGACGACCTGTATCCGCGATTCCGTCCTCAGCCCGGTTTTTATGGCTACGGCGTGGGCTTTGCCGCCCTTGTAGAGGAATACCTTGTCCACGCCCATCTCGGGGACGACGGCCTGCGTCGGGATGGCGATGGCGTCGGGAATGTCGTGCATCCGGATCTTTACGCTTACGAAGCGTCCGGGCAGCAGCCTGCCCCGCGTATTGGGGTAGTGCGCACGCACCGAGAAATAGTGAGTATTCGGGTCGATCTTCGACTCGGTGGCATATACCTCGGCGTGGAACGTCTCGTTGTACCCCTCGACCGTGAACGTGAGGCGCGTCCCGGGTTTTATCTGGCTGGCGTAGCGCTCCGGGACGGAAAGGTCGATCTTCAGCGGTTTGATTTTGGTCAGCTTGGCCACCACGACGCTCGGCGAGGCATAGGCGCCTTCGCTGACGTTGCGCAGGCCGATCACGCCGTCGAACGGGGCGTGCAGCTCCGTGAGCGCGATGTTCGAACGCACGATGTCGATGTCGGCGTTGAGCATCGCCAGTTCGGTGCGGGCCTGTTCGTAGGCTTCCTGGCTGACGGCGTCCTTTTCGAGCAGGGCGCTCTGGCGGTAAACACGGTCTTCGGCCAGTTTGAGCTGCGCTTCGTAGCGCGACAGCTGTGCCAGCAGCGGTTTGTCGTTGACTTTGGCCAGCAATTCGCCCTTGCGGACGGTCGAGCCTTCCTGGAAGTTGATCGAGACGATCTTGCCCGAGGTCTCGAACGAGAGGTCTACCTCCTCGTCGGGGAGCAGGCTGCCCACCGAGGTGATTCCGTCCGTGAGGGTTTGCGGCCGCACGACGAGCCCGTTGACGTTCAGGACGCTGCTTTTCCGGGGTATGCTGATTTCCGACGGGTCGGCGTCGGCGGCTGACGAACTGCCGCGGTAGTGGTTGTAAACGACCAGCCCTGTACAGAATACTACGAGGATGACGGACGTGATGATCCATTTCTTTTTTTTCATACCGGAGAGGTTGTCTTTAATGAGGGATATGCAAAGATACGAAAAAACCCGCTATGCCTCCGCTGCCGGAAGGTATAATTGCACCCGTTCGTGGTAAAAACGGGGCCGGTTGTGGGTTCGTGTATGCCCGTTTCCGGCGAAACGGCAAAAAACGCCGGCGAAACGACCGGCACCCGCCGCATTCCCCTACCGTCGGGAGCAATACCTACATGTTATTATTCTGTCCCGAAAATTACCTAAAACAGGGAATTGTCCGGGCTCGGCGGGCACCTTAACTTTGCCACCGCAAACAAAATAAACGGAGAGCCTATGCGTCTTGGAATTTTACTGTTTACCCCTATTTTATTATTGGCGGGTGTTACCCTGCATGCGCAGGAAGCCGTGAACGCCCCCGAACCTGCGGCCGCGGCCGATTCGGCTGCCAATGCCGAGCTGAAGGCACAGCTGAAAGCCGAACTCCTGTCGGAGATCCGGGCCGAGCTCTCTTCCGAAGTGAAGACCGCCGTCAGCAAAGAGGCCGACAAACCCTCACGGCTGACCGTAGGCGGGTACGGCGAGGCCGTCATGACGCGCAATTTCTTCAGCGACAACTACCTGCGTTATATCAGTCCTGACAAGTACAAGAATGACAAAAGCCACGGTCGCTTCGACCTCCCGCACGTGGTCATCTATCTGGGCTACGATTTCGGGCGCGGCTGGTCGATGGGCACCGAGATCGAATTCGAGCACGGCGGCACGGAGAGCGCCTTCGAAACCGAATTCGAGGAGGGCGGCGAATATGAGTCGGAGATCGAACGCGGCGGCGAGGTCGCCCTCGAACAGTTCTGGCTCCAGAAAAGCTTCAGCCCGGCCTTCAACCTGCGCCTGGGGCATATGATCGTGCCCGTCGGCGGGACTAACCAGCACCACATGCCCACCGAGTTCTTCGGGGTCTACCGTCCCGAGGGCGAGAATACGATCCTGCCCTGCACATGGCACGAAACGGGCATCAGCCTCTGGGGACGTGCCGGTGACTGGCGTTACGAGGTGATGTTCCTGCCGGGACTGGATTCCGACCGGTTCGGCGACAACGGTTGGGTCAGCGGCGGTGCCGGAAGCCCCTACGAATTCAAGATCGCCAATGCCTATGCCGGGGCGTTCCGCATCGACAACTACTCCGTCCCGGGCTTGCGCCTGAGCCTGAGCGGCTATGCGGGCAACAGTTTCAGCAACACGCTGAGTGCCAACCGTACCGGTGCGGACAGATACAAGGACGTGAAGGGTACGGTGATGATCGGCGCCTTCGATTTCCTCTACGATGCCCATAACTGGGTCGTCCGCGGTAACTTCGATTACGGGCACCTGACCAATTCGGACAAGATTTCCCAGTTCAACCGCGATATGCCCAACGCATCGCCCTCGCCCAAGCAATATGTGGGCTCGGACGCCATCGCCACGGGGGTGGAAGCCGGTTACGACATCTTCTCGCAGATACGCAAGCTCAAGGAGAGGGGACACCGCTTCTACGTCTTCGGCCGCTATGAGTTCTACGATTCGATGTTCGATACCGCCAAGTCGGTGATCCGCCAGGACTGGTGCGGCCGCCAGCGGGTAGCCGTCGGGTTCAACTATTACCCGATCAAGAACATTGTCATCAAGGCCGAGTACGGCATCGGCCTGCTCCGGTCGTACGACTACACCGACTCCGCCACCGGGGAGACCCGCACGGGGCGTTTCAACAACGAGCCCTCCCTTTCGCTGGGGATCGCCTATTCCGGCTTTTTCAGACGTTAACCAAATCATAATGAGAATATGAAAAATCTGTTCAAAAATTCCGTTTATGCAGCCGCGGCACTCGTCCTGGCGCTCGGGGCCGCATCGTGCAGCGACAGCGACGGCGATTACACGTTTGCCGACGAGCGTGAAGAGGCGCTCAAGGATGCTGCCGTAGATTTCGTCGACAATAACGTGATTCCGACCTATAAGGCCCTGGCCGACGGGAGCATCGCCTTGCAGGAGGATTGCGAGGCCATGCTGGAGGCTTTCGACGCGGGAACCCTTACGACCCCGCTGGTGCAGGCCGCCTGCAACGACTGGATCACCACGCGCAAGCACTGGGAGCTCAGCGAGGCCTACCTTTACGGCGCTGCGGCCGATTATGACATCGACCCGCATATCGACTCCTGGCCGCTGGACGGCACGGCGCTTCAGAACCTGCTGAACAACGACAGTATGATGGCCGAGATCGAGAGGAATCCCGATTATGTCAGCGCCAATCTGGGTTACGGCCTGCTCGGGTTCCATGCGTTGGAATACATGCTCTTCGAGGATGCGGGCCCCCGCGCCCTCGGCAAATACACCCGCCCCCAGCTGGTATACCTGGTCGGTGTAGCCAACGACCTGTGCAACATGTGCGTACGCCTCGAGGCTTCGTGGGCGGGGCTGGACAATGTCACCGAGGAGAAGCAGACGATCCTGGGCGATGCCGAACTGGAGCCGACCTTCGACTACGGCGCTTCGATGCGCAATTCGGGGAAGGGCGGCAGCAAGTACCGCAACTATAAGGATGCCGCCGAGGAGATCATCCAGGGCTGCATCGACATCGCCACGGAGGTCGGCTCGCAGAAGATCGGCCGTCCGGCCAACGGAACCAGCTCCGAGGATATCAATTACATCGAGTCGCCTTACAGCCAGAATTCGAAGACCGATTTCATCGACAACATCATCAGCATCCGGAACACCTATCAGGGCATGACCTCCGGCGACGCTTCGGTGAGCGACTGGATCGAGGTGGTCGATCCAGTCCTCGATACGGAGGTTCGCAATGCGATTTCCACGGCGATCGAAAAGATCGAGGCCTGCCCGGCCCCGTTCGTCGACAACCGTACGGCACAGGCATGGAAGGATGCCGCCACCTATTGCAACAACGACCTTGTGAACGCGCTTACGAAGGCGCTGACGGCACTGTCGGTCGAAAAATAACCATTTTCAGCAATGAAAAAGCACTTGATTTACAGCTTATGCATGTCGGCAGCCCTGATGGCTGCCGCGTGCGCTGATGACGAGGGGTCTAACTCCACCCCCGATCCGAATCCCGATCCCGTTTCCGAGGAGTATTACGCCGGCGGCAAACTGGGTACGGCTTTCAACACCACGTCGGTGGCCTACGAGCAGCCTACGCCAGTGGTCGACGACGACGCTGCGATGACGCAGCGTTTCCTGAACGGCGAGGCGCTGTTCGAAAAACCCTTCACGACAAACTCGTCGGGTGTGCGCTGCGGCCTCGGGCCGCTCTATATCCGTACCTCGTGCCTGCACTGCCACCCGGGCTACGGCCACGGCAAGCGTATCGAAGGCGCGTTCAACACCAACCAGATCGGCAACGGCTACCTGCTGGTCATCACCGACGAGGATGACAATTACCTGACATCGCTCACCGGTATGCCGCAAACGCAGGCCGTGGCGCCGTTCAAAGCCCCGATCGACGAATCGAAGATCATGATCGGCTGGCAGGAGTATACCGACGAGTGGGGCAATAAGTTTCCCGACGGCGAGTCTTACAGCCTGATCTATCCCGAAGTGACGATCCCCGAGAACGCCTATTACGTACCGCTGATCGGCGCCAAGGGCGAGGTGCCCTATGCCAAGGTGCGCGTGCGCCTCGAATCGACCATCGGCATCTACGGTACGGGTTTGCTGGATGCCATTTCGGACAGCGACCTGAAAGCCGAGTACGTGCGCCAGGAGCAGAACGGCGTGCCGCTCAATCCCGCGATCTTCAAGAACGGCGAGTGGGTCAAGACCTACGGGACGACCGCCCATCCGCTGCGCTATACCTATGCCCTGAGCCGCGGCCCGTTGCAGGATGCGGCGGGTGCCAATGCCATCTGGAACATCACCAACGTGACCCGCTCCGACCGCCGCTACCACTACATGACCGAAGCCTATGCCGAAGTGGCGTCGAAGGATGCCGATGTGCAGCGCGATTTCTACACGCTTTTCCCGGCGTGGAACAAGACGGGCGATGTCGAACAGGATATTTACAATTACCTGATGAACAAGGAACTGCCTGTCGAGATGAGCGACGAGGACTATGTCGATTTCATGGTCTGGCACCGCGGCCTGGCCGTACCGGCGGCGCGTAACCTCGACGATGCGGACGTCAAACGCGGCAAGGCGCTCTTCACCGAGATCGGCTGTGCCACCTGCCACCGTCCGACCTGGACGACGGGCGACGATGTCTTTACCGACCCCAACGGTTTCTTTGCCGACGGCGACAGCCGCCTGCCGCGTTATCCTAACCAGAAAATCTGGCCCTACTCCGACATGGTGCAGCACCGGCTTTTCATGGTGAACGACATCCGCACGGGCTGGTGCCGTACGACGCCGCTCTGGGGCCGCGGCCTGAGCGAGAAGTGCACGGGCGCCAGCGACCGCCTGCACGACTGCCGTGCGCGGACGGTCATCGAGGCCATCATGTGGCACGGTGCCGCGCAGAGCGATGCCCGCTGGTCGGTCGAGAAGTTCCGCACGCTGAGCAAGGACGACCGCGACGCGGTGGTCGAATTCATCGAATCCATCTAACCCTTCCCCGGATATATGCGAAGCGCCGGTGCCCCGTGCATCGGCCTTTGCCGTGTCCGGACGATGCATTCACACACGAACCGACGGATGAAACTGTTGAAACGCCTTGCCTTCGGGCTGCTCGGAGCCGTAATGGCGGTGCTCGTTACGGCCACGGTACTTGAAAAGATATACGGTACGGATTTCGCTGCTGCGCATATCTACGGCGCGGGCTGGTTCGCCGCGCTTTGGGGTGCCTTCACCCTCGCGGCGCTGGCCTGCCTGTTCCGCCGGAAATTGTGGCGCAGGCCCGCCGTCCTGTTGCTGCACCTCTCTTTCGCGGTCATCCTCGCGGGGGCTTCCGTGACATGGCTCTTCGGCCGGCAGGGGACGTTGCACCTGCGCACGGGCGATCCCGGGGCGACCGCATTCGCCGGCCGTGACGGTTCGGAGCAAATACTGCCCTTCCGGGTGCGGCTGGACGATTTCCGCATCGAGTACTATGCCGGCACCCGTGCGCCGATGGATTTCGTCAGCCTTCTCACCCTGACGGCCGACGACGGGTCGCTGCACGGTGAAGTCGGTATGAACCGCATCCTGGTTTTCCGGAATTACCGGTTTTACCAGTCTGCCTATGACGAGGACGGACGGGGTACGACCCTCTCCGTTTCGTATGATCCGTGGGGCATCGGCATCACCTATGCCGGGTACGGGCTGCTGCTCGTTTCCATGCTGGCGTTCCTGTGCGACAGGCGCGGGGGTTTCAGGCGGTTGCTGCGCAGCCCTGCGCTCCGCAAGGCGGCGCTGTGCCTTGTCTTCTGTACGACCGCCGTACAGGGTGCCCGGGCGGCCGGCACCTTGCCGCAGACGCTTCCGCGCGAGGTCGCCGCAGAATTGGGCGACTTGTATGTCTACTACAACGACCGTATCTGTCCGTTGCAGACCCTGGCTAAGGATTTTACGGTGAAACTCTGCGGGAAGAGCCGCTACCGGGGACTTACGCCCGAGCAGGTGCTTTCCGGCTGGTTGTTCTATTACGACGACTGGAAACGCGAGCCGATGATCCGCATCAGGAGTGCCGGGGCACGCCGCCTGCTGGAGGTCGGCGGGCGTTATGCGCGGCTGTCGGATTTCCGCAACCGTGTCAACGAATACCGGCTCGAAGGGGCTGCCGGGCGTCCGGCGGGCGAGGCCGATGAGAAATTCAACATCATCGGGATGGTCTGCACGGGTACCATGCTGCGGATTTTTCCCTATGCCGACCCTTCGGACAGCCTGCTGCGCTGGGCGTCGCAGGTCGATGACCTGCCGCGGGAGCTGCCTCACGGGCAGGCACTCTTTATCGGCCGGGCCATGAACTACGTCAGCGAACTGGTCGTAAAACGGGATTGGGCGGGGGTCGCAGGGGTGTTGCGCAAGATCCGCAACTACCAGCAGAAGGAGGGCGGGGCGCATATGCCTTCCGGGCTGCGTTTCCGTGCCGAAAAACTCTATAACCGGCTCGATTGGTCGCTGCCGCTCGCCGCGGCATTCATCCTGATCGGGATCGGAGGATTCCTCGATGCCTGCCGCCGGATGGTGCGCGGGCGGGCTTTCGGGACGAAAACCCGGGGCTGGCTCCTTGCGGGCGTTGCCGCCGGAGGACTGTATCTTACGCTGATGCTGGCGCTGCGGGGCTATGTCAGCGGCCACTGGCCTGTTTCGAACGGCTATGAAACGATGCGCTTCATGGCATGGTGTACGCTGCTGCTCACGCTGCTCTTCGCCCGCCGCTTCCTGTTCCTGCTGCCTTTCGGTTACCTGATCGCCGGGCTGTCGCTGATGGTTTCGATGATGGGGGAGTCGAACCCTCAGATCACGCAGCTGATGCCGGTTCTCGACTCGCCGCTGCTCTGCATCCATGTGATGCTGGTCATGGCGGCCTATGCGTTGCTGGCGTTCGTCATGTTCGGCGGCGTGGCAGGGGTCGTCCTGCACCGCCGCGCCCGCGGGGCGGCCGTGCAGCTGCAGGCCGTCAGCCGGCTGATGCTCTATCCGGCCGTCTTCTGCCTCGCCGCCGGTATCTTCGTCGGCGCCGTCTGGGCCAATGTGTCGTGGGGACGCTACTGGGGCTGGGATCCCAAGGAGGTATGGGCGCTCGTCACGCTGCTGGTTTATGCGCTGCCCCTGCATGCCGGTTCCCTGCCGTGGTTTCGCCGGCCGTTGTTTTTCCATTGGTTCTGCATCGCGGCGTTCCTCTCGGTGCTGGTCACCTATTTCGGGGTCAATTTCCTGTTGGGCGGCATGCACAGTTATGCCGGATAGGGGAGCGGCGGCCCGGGGCGGGATGCCCCTTCCGTGCGTCCCGGTCGTCCCTATCGTATGGCGGAACCGTCATTGCGCAGCCGAGCGGTAAACCGTTCCGGCAGACGGGGCATGGCGCCGTGCTGCGAGCAGACGTGGGCCGCGACATCCACGGCCAGCCTGTGTGCTTCCCCGATGCCGAGCCCCGAGAGCAGGGCGGCCAGGAACGATGCCGTGAACGAGTCCCCTGCGCCGACCGTGTCGGCCACTTCGACCCGCGGCGTGGGGATATATGACCGGGTGTCGGGGGCGAATACCGAACTCCCGGCGGCACCGCAGGTGAGGATTACGATCCGCAACCCGTACCTGTCGAGCAGCGTGCGGCACTGCTCCCCGGGCTGCATCCCCTCCATGCCGAACATGCTGCCGACCACGGCCAGCTCCTCGTCGTTTATCTTCAGGATGTTGCACTTTCGCAGCGACTCTTCGACCACCTGCTGCGTGTAGAAGTGCTGCCGCAGGTTGATGTCGAAGACCTTGTATTGTCCCTCGCCGTCGGGCATCGTTTCCAGGAAACGCCCGATCGTGCGGTGCGATACGGGGCTGCGCTGTGCCAGCGACCCGAAGCAGGCTGCACGGGTGTGCCGGGCGAGCTCCTCGATCTGCGGGGTGAACGGGATGTTGTCCCAGGCTACGCCCTGCCGGATCTCGTAGCTGGGGATGCCCGCCCCGTCGAGCGTGACTTCGACCGTCCCGGTCGGGAACGACACCGTTTCCAGCATATGTCCCACCCCTTTTTCGCGGAGCTGATTGCGGAGTTCGCGTCCCGCCTCGTCGTCGCCGACAGCGCTGACCGCGCAGCTGCGCAGCCCGAACTGCGACATGTGGTAGGCGAAGTTCGCGGGGGCGCCGCCGATCTTCCGCCCTTCGGGCAGTATGTCCCAGAGTGCTTCGCCGATTCCGACGACCCACTCTGTCTTGCGGTTTGCTTCGGTATTCATTGTCGTTTGCGTTTGCTGCGAAGTTAACGGTTTTGCTCGATATTTTTCCGCTTGTGCGGTGTTTTTCTGCATGGGGCGAGGCATTTGGCCGTAATTTTCGTGGCATCGGGCCTGTCGTGCCGGGGCGCTTACCCATGGCGGGGCGGACGAATTATGCCCGGAAAGTTTGTATTGAACGGCTTTTGTCTTATTTTTGTCTGACACAAAACCCGAAACCATGATGCTGCGAACCCTTCCCGCCCGATCCGGCTTCCTGTGGGTGCTTCTGGCGTGCATTTTCCTCGCAGGATGTACGCGGCACCCGAAATACTCGCTCCAGACCGAAGCGGCGCTGGAACGGCTGGATGCGGAACTTTCCCGCAAGGATCGTTACCAGCAGTGGCGGCAGGCGCAGAACGACAGCCTGCGCCGGGAGGTGGCGCGTGCCCGCAACGCCGGCGACCGGGCGTGGCGCCTGTTCGCCGTGTCGCAGAATTACGTGACCTACCAGCTGGATTCGGCGGCTTATTACGTCGACCGCCTTTACCGGCTGGCAGCCTCTGCCGGGTCGGGGGATATCCGCCGCATCGCCCTGCTTGCCGACATCGACGTCTGGCTGGGCCGCGGGCAGCTGGGGCTTGCCGAAGAACTTTTCCGCAGGATAGATACTGCCGGTATGTCCCCTTCGGAGTATGCCGCATGGCATTCGCGCTACTCCTCGATCGCTGCCCGGCGTGCGGCCGAAGCCGAGGACGGGGCTTCGCGATCGGCATGGCGCGATACGGTGATGCGTGTCAGGCACATGTCCGTGCCCGGGCAGTCGGAGTGGACGCAGGCGCGGATCGCCGCCGCCGCTCTGCGCGACAGCGGCCGCTTCGCCGAGGCCGTACAGTTGCTCGAGCCCTATACGGCCAGGAACCCCGACTACCAGGAGCTGGCGCTTCTCTATTACGGCCTCGCAGGCATCGCGCGGGCGTGGGGCGACGACGATCTGCGGCTTTATTACCTGGCCGAATCGTCCGTCGCCGACCTGCGTGCCGGCACCCGTTCCTATGCCTCGCTGTACGACCTTGCGCTGCTGCTGTTCGACCGCAAGGATTACGACCGTGCGGCAGCCTATATGGGCAGCGCGTCCGATGACGCCATGCACTGCCGGTCGATGGTGCGCATACCGGTCTCCTCTTCCGCGGCAGTCAAGATCAGCGAGGCCATCTCCTCGAACATCGCCCAAAGGCAGGCCATGATGACCACGACGATCTGGTTGGCCGGTGTCTTCCTGGTCGTCCTCATCGGTATCCTCTGGTGCGTGCTCTGGCAGCACCGCCGCCTGCGCGGCAACCACCGGCAGCTGATCGACATGAGCGCCCAGTTACAGGCGAAGAACGACGAGATGCAGGCCAAGAACGACCATATCCGCGAGATCAACGGCGCGCTGGTCGACTCCAACCGGATCAAAGACCGTTACGTCTGCCACTATATCGACCTTTCCGTCCATTACATCAAGCAGATCGACACTTTCCGCCGCGAGGTCTGCCGCGTCGCCCGCAACAAGGGTGTCGACGAACTGGTGCGCTGGCTGAACACCTCGCAGGCCGTCAGCGGCGAATATGCGAAGTTCTACCAGTCGTTCGATTCCTCGTTCCTCGACATCTTCCCGCAGTTCATCGAACAGGTCAATGCCCTCCTGCAGCCCGAGTCGCATTTTGCGCCCCGCGCCGACGCATCGCTGACCACCGAGCTGCGGATTCTAGCGGCCATCCGGCTCGGGATTACCGACAGCGGACACATCGCTTCGCTGCTCAACTGTGCCTCGGCGACGGTCTATACCTACCGCACCAAACTCCGCAATGCGGCGCTGGATCGGGACAATTTCGAGCAGCAGGTGTCGCGGATCGGTCTCTGATCTTTCGGATAGTCTATATAATCCGGGGTGTGGATTCGGTTTTTAAAACCCTGATATGTAATGCTATATAGATTGTCAAACCTCTATATAGTTCTATACGTGCGCTGGAATAATCATAAATAATAGGTATTTTTGTCCTAACCCCGGCCACGGAACCATTTAACCAATCATAAATTATGCTGACTAAAACTTATTTTCGCAGAAAGCTCGCGCAAGCGTGCGGGCTGGGACTCGTGCTCTGCGCTGCCGCTGCATGTGCGCCGCAACAGAATGTGCTGACCAAAGAGGAGATTGCCGACGGCTGGCAGCTGTTGTTCGACGGCAAGACGCTCGACCAGTGGAAGGACTACAACGGCGACTCGCTGTCGATGCCGTGGCATGTCGTCGACGGCTGCATCCAGGCCAAGGGCGACGGCAGCGACCTGGCAGGCTACATCGTTACGAAGAAACAGTACGAAAACTTCATCCTCGACTGGGACTGGAAACTCTCCCACGGAGGGAACAGCGGTATGATCTACCACGTGGTCGAAGACCCCTATTTCAAGGTACCCTACGTAACCGGCCCCGAATACCAGCTGATCGACAACGAGGGCTGGGAAGAGGTCAATGCCCCCAACAAACTCGAAGAGTGGCAGAAACTGGGCGTGGACTACGCCATGCACCTGCCCGATCCCGATTCGCTGTTCGTCAACCCGCAGGGCGAGTGGAACTCGTCGCGCATCGTCTTCGACAACGGCCATGTCGAGCACTGGCTCAACGGCCACAAGATCCTCGAATTCGAAGCCTGGACGGACGACTGGTTCGCCCGCAAGCACAGCGGCAAATGGGAGACCGCACCCGAATACGGCCTTGCGCGCCGCGGTGTGATCTGCCTGCAGGATCACGGTTCGCCCGCTTCGTTCCGCAACCTGAAGATCAAGGAGCTGCCCCGCAAGGCCGGCCGCGAGGTTGAGCTGTTCAACGGCAAAGACCTGACGGGCTGGGAGGCCTACGGCACGGAGAAGTGGTATGTCGACAAGGACGGCAACATGGTTTGCGAGAGCGGCCCCGACAAGGAGTACGGCTACCTCGCCACGCGCGAATATTATAACGATTTCGACCTGACGCTCGAATTCAAGCAGCTGGCCAACGGTAACTCGGGCGTCTTTTTCCGCTCGTTCGTCGAGCCTCCCGTGAAAGTCCACGGCTGGCAGTGCGAAGTGGCCCCCAAGGGCTTCGATACGGCCGGTATCTATGAATCCTACGGCCGCGGCTGGCTGGTTCAGATTCCCGACGAGAAGGAGGACATCCTGCGGGAGGGCGAATGGAATACGCTGCGCCTGAAAGTCCAGGGCGACCGCGTGCAGACGTGGCTCAACGGCGAAGAGATGGTCGACATCACCGACGCCAGGATCGGCGCCGCACAGGGGCGCATCGCCCTGCAGATCCACGACGGCGGCGGGATCAAGGTGCTCTGGCGCAATTTCCGTCTGACAACCTTATAATTACCACTAACCTGAACACGATATGAGTACCCGCAGGAATTTTCTGAAAACGCTGAGCGGCATGGCGCTGCTGACGGTCGTCCCGCGCCATGTGCTCGGCGGCCCGAAACACGTGGCGCCGAGCGACCAGCTCACCAAAGGCATCATCGGCGTCGGCGGCATCGGCAAGAGCAGCTACCATTTCACCAGCACCAAGGAGTGCCGTCTGGTGGCGGTCTGCGACGTCGACAGCAAGCATCTCCAAAGCGCGCTCGACCTGGGCAAAAAGCGTTTCAACGAGACGTTGCAGTCCTATCGCGATTTCCGCCGCCTGATCGCCGACCCCAATGTCGACATCGTCCATATCGCCACGCCCCCGCACTGGCACGGCATCATGGCCGTCGAGGCCGCGAAGGCCGGCAAGGACATCTGGTGCGAGAAACCGATGACCCGCACCATCGGCGAGGGCAAGCGCGTCGTGGAGGCCGTCAAGCGCAACAACCGCATCTTCCGCCTCAATACGTGGTTCCGTTTCACGGATACCTTCTACGGCCTGGGCACCACCGTCGAGCCGCTCAAGAAGCTGATCGACAGCGGCCTGCTGGGATGGCCGCTCAAGGTGACCATCTCGGGCACCACCGGCTTCACCTGGAAATTCTTCTGGGTGGGCAAGGAGAACCTCGTCCCGCAGAGGGTTCCGTCGAATCTCGACTACGACATGTGGCTCGGCCCGGCCCCCTACAAGCCTTACAACGAACACCGTGTGCACCAGACTTTCCGCGGTTACTGGGATTACGACGGCGGCGGCCTGACGGACATGGGGCAACACTACATGGATCCCGTGCAGTACCTGCTGGGCAAGGACGAAACTTCGCCCGTGAAGGTCGAGGTCGACGCCCCCGAGCAGCACCCCGACGCCGTGGGTATCTGGCGTAAGATCGTCTATACCTACGACGACGGCTGCCAGATCGTCCTCGAAGGCGAAGGCTTCGAAAGCGGCGGCGACACGCCTTATATCGAAGGCCCGCTGGGCAAGGTCTATAAAGGGTTCCGCTGCACGATCCCCGACATCATGGAGAAACTGGCCGAGATGCCCGACCCTGCGCCGCAGAACACCGACTTTTTGGAATGCGTCCGCACGCGGAGCAAGTTTGCGCTCGACGAGCAGAAGGGACACCGCAGCTCGACGCTCGTGAACCTGGGTGCCTGCGCCCTGCGTTTGAACCGCACGTTGCATTTCGACCCCGACAAACAACTCTTCATCGGCGACGATGCCGCCAACCGACTGATCGACCAGCCGATGCGCGGCCCGTGGCATATTTAAGCACCAGTTACCATGAAAAAGATAATCATACGACTTTTTATGCTGGGAGCATTGGCCGCCCTGCTGCCCGCAGGAGCCGCCGCCCAGCAATCGGATGCCCGCCAGCGCACGACGGAAACCATCGTCGCCGACGGACTCGCACAGCTCCCCGCAGCCGATGCCAAGGTTTTCAACCAGGTGATGGGCGAACTGGCCGCCACCGGAAGCAAGGGTGTCGAGATGATCGCCGCCATGCTCGTCCCTGCCGACAAGGGCAAGAACGCCACGTTCGAATACGCCCTTAACGGCGTGGTGGCCTATGTGACCGACCCGGCGCACGAAGCGCTTCGTGACGATGTCCGCAAGGGCCTGCTGGCAGCTATCGACCGTTGCGGCGACGACGCTAACCGGGCTTTCCTTTTCTCGCAGCTGCAATTCTGTTCGACGGCCGCCGATGCCGCCGCCATGGCCCGTTATCTGGACGACCCCTACCTGGCCGGCTATGCCCTCCGGGCGCTGGTCTCGACCCCGGGTACGGAAGCACTGCTGCTCGCCGAGGCCGGCAAGGACGACCTTACCGCCGCCCGCAAACAGGCGCTCGCCTACGCTTTCGCTGAAAAGCGGCTTGCCGCTGCCGAACCGTTTCTCCTGACATGGCTCGAAGGTGCCGATGCGCAGACTGCGGAGCAGATCTATAACGCATTGGCTGCCTGCGGTTCGCAGGCCTCGGTCAAGCCGCTGGCCGCTGCCGCTGCCAAGACCGGCTGCGCATGGAACGATGCCGGCGCTGCGGACGCTTACCTGCGCCTGCTCGCAAGGCTTGCCGCCGCAGGCGACGCCCGGGCCGTAAAGGCCGCCAGGGGATTGCTCAAATGCGACCTCCAGTACATCCGCGGCGGTGCGCTCGCGATTCTGGTCGATGCCCTCGGTGCCGGGAAGGCGATGCCTTACGTGCTGAAGGCCGTCGAGGAGGGGCCTGCCGAATACCGTTATGCCGCCCTGCAATCGCTCGGCAAAGGCGACGACAAACTTTTCGCACAGGTTGCAGCCGGCATGCCGCGCTACGATGCCGCCGCGCAGGCCGCCGTTATCGGATGGCTCGGGGAGTGCGGCGCCGTGTCGCAGGCCGATGTGATTACGGCCGCCGTAGCGTCGTCCGACGACCGCGTGGCCGAGGCCGCAATTGCCGCCTCGGGCCGTATCGGCGGCGGGAAGGCGCTTCAGGCTTTGGCCGGGGCGCTCGAAGGCCCGCATGCCGGTGCCGCGATGAAAGCCCTCCTGGCATTCAACGGACAGATCAACCCCGAAGTGGGGCGGCTGCTTGCGAAGGATGATGCCGCGGCACTCGTTCCTGCGCTCAAGCTGGCCGCTGCGCGCCGCATGTCCGCGGCCGCAGACCGGGTGTTCGCACTGCTCGGCTCCTCCGACGCGGAGGTTCGTGCCGCCGCGTACGGGGCGCTTCCCTTCGTCGCCCAGCCGCAGCACATGGATCGGCTTTCCGAATTGCTCGACGCTTCCGATGAGGCCCACACGGCCGCGATCCAGTCGGCGCTGATCCGCACCTCGGGGCAGCTCCCCGCCGACAGGCGGTACGGCGCCGTCGCAGGTTATATGAAGGCCTCGAAAACCCCTGCGCGTTACTATCCCGTGCTGGCGCAGAGCGGCACGCAGGAGGCTGTCGCCAGCCTGCTCGACGGGTTCCGCTCCGGGAACCGCGACGCGGCTTTCGCCGCCCTGCTGACGGTCGAAAATCCTGCCATGACCGATATCCTTTACGGAATCGCTGCCGAGCATCCGACGCTCACCGACCGCGCCCTCATGCGCTATGCCGACCTGGCTTCGCAGTCCGCCGTGACCCCGATCCGCCGCTACCAGCTTTACAGACAGGCTCTCGCACTCAGGCCTTCGGCCGCCGTGCAGGCCAAATTGCTCGGCTACCTTTCGGGCGTATACGCCCTCCCGGCACTGATGCTGGCCGCCGAATACCTCGACGATGCGCAGACCGCCGCCCCGGCCGCCGCGGCCGTGAAGACCATCGTTGCCAAGTGCAACCCGATGCCCGGCGGCGAAGCTGTCCGCAAGGCTTTGGAGCGGGCGCACGAGGTCTATAAGGAACTTGCCAAATCCGACGCCGACGCCGGGTATGCCGTGGATGAAATCACGGGACTGCTCGGTAAGATCCCGGCGGACGGATTCGCCGTGCTGCCGGCCGACGGGCTCGCGGGATGGACGGCCGTGGCCGTGAATCCTGCCGAGGCGAAGAGGCTGCCCGCCCGTCAGGCGGCGAAGCTCCGCAAAGCCGCCGACGAGGCGGTGGCTGCCAATTGGGGCGCTGCGAACGGCCTGCTCGAATTTGCCGCCAAGGCTCCCGCGACGATCGGGACTGAAAAGGAATACGAGAATTTCGAACTCTGGATCGAATGGCGTTCCGAGGGCGAGGCCGGCATGGCCGTGCGCTCGATGCCGCTGATCCGCCTGGGCGGTGCCGCCGGGACGGGGCTCGCGGACGGCAAGGCCGCCCGAACCGTTGCCGACAACGCTCCGGGGACGTGGAATACGCTCTATGTTAAGGTCGTAGACGATCGTATCACGCTGGTGGAGAACGGCGTGAAAGTTGCCGAAAATGCCGTGATGACGAACCTCTGCGCGCCCGGCGAGCCGGTTTATGCACAAGGCCGTATCGAACTGGCCGGACAGGGTGCTCCCGTCGCCTTCCGAAATTTCTGGATCAACGAATTGCCGTCGACACCCGTCTTCTCCCTCCCGGCCGACGAGGCTGCCGCGGGCTACGAGGTGCTCTTCGACGGGCGTTCGCTCCACAAGTGGACGGGCAATACGACCAATTATGTGCCGCTGGACGGTACGATCGACGTGACGGCCACCTACGGCGGTTCGGGGAACCTCTACACCGTCGGGGAATACGGCGATTTCATCCTGCGCTTCGAGTTCCGGTTCCTCACCGAGGGCGTCAACAACGGCATCGGTATTCGTACGCCGATGGGCGTCGATGCCGCGTTCCACGGGATGGAGATACAGATTCTCGACCACGATGCGCCGATCTACAAGGGCATCAGCGATTACCAGCAGCACGGTTCGGTTTACGGCGTCATCCCGGCCGAGCGCGTGAAGTTCGGCGAGCTGGGTGAGTGGAATACCGAGGAGATACGTGCCGTGGGCGACCGCATTACGGTCACGGTCAACGGCCGGGTGATCCTCGACGGCAATATCCGCGAAGCCTGCCAGGGGCATAATGTTTCCGAGGACGGTTCGAAGGTCAATCCCTATACGGCCGACCACCGCAACCACCCGGGGCTTTTCAACAAGTCGGGCCATATCGGCCTGCTGGGCCATGGCGCCGGCATCCAGTTCCGCAACCTGCGTGTGTTGGATCTGGGCGCAGGCCGCAAATAACAACCGCCGGGGTCGCCCGTCCGGATCTCTTTCCGGACGGGCGACCCCCGGGGGACGGCGCGGGAACTCTCCGCACCCGATCCCGAAACTTGTAACCTGTCGGGCGTGCCGCGCCGCAGCGGGTACGCCGCGGTCGGAGATTGAGCCCCGGCCGTGCGAATTGCCGCGCCGCCTGATATAACCTTTTGGAGGATTCCGATGAAAAACGAACCGACCGTTTCCCGCCCCGTGCGGATTGTGGTGATAGGAGCCGGGAACCGGGCCAATAAGTACCTCGAATATGCCCGCCGGTATCCCGACCGGCTGCAGCCCGTCGCCGTCGTCGATGTGAACGACCTGCGCCGCCATGCCTTCGCCCGGGATTTCGGACTGCCTGCCTGCAGGAGCTATGCGCATTACGACGACTTCTTCGCCGATGGTGTCGAAGCCGACATGGTGCTGATCTCGACCCCCGAGAACGTCCATTTCGACCCGGCGGTCAAGGCCATCGACGCGGGATACCACATCCTGCTCGAAAAGCCGATCGCCCAGCACCTCGAAGAGTGCCGCGAAATCGCCCGCCGCGCCCGCGAACGGGGCGTGATGGTCGGCGTCTGCCATGTGCTGCGCTACCATCCCTATTTTGCCAAGATCCGCGAGATAGTCGCCTCGGGCGAGCTGGGGCAGGTCGTCTCGGTCAACCATACCGCCGCCGTGGGTCTCGACCGTGCCACGCACAGCTACGTGCGCGGGATTTTCCGCCGCGAGCGGGAGTCGAATCCGATCCTGCTGGCCAAGTGCTGCCACGACATCGACTTCCTGCTGTGGCTCACCGGCGCGCATTGCCGCAGCCTGTCGTCCTTCGGCTCGCTGCGCTGGTTCCGTGCGGAGAATGCCCCCGCAGGTGCGGGGCGCCGCTGCCTCGACTGCGCGATAGAGTCCGCCTGTCCCTTTTCGGCACGCGACCTCTACTATGTCCGCCGCGACTGGGTGGCGAACTTCGATGTCCCCGAAGGCAAGACCCTCGATGAGACCATCCTCGAGGAGCTTCGCACCGGGATCTACGGCCGTTGCGTCTACCACTGCGACAACGACGTGGTCGACCACCAGCTGCTTGCGATGGAGATGGAGGGCGAGGTGACCGTGAGCCTGTCGATGGAGATGTTCACGGCCGACGATTTCCGCAAGACGCACGTCCGCCTGACGGGCGGCGAGATCGACGGCGACGAGAGGACGCTGCGCGTGCGCAGGTTCTGCGGCGGCGAAGAGCGGACTTACGATTTCTCGGATATCGTAGGGCAGCCGTTCCATGCCGGTGCCGACCTGCACCTTATCGGGGATTTCATCCGGGCGCTCCGCGATCCGGGCTATCCGTTCCTGACGACCATCGAGGATTCGATCGAAAGCCACCGTATCTGCTACGACGCCGAGCGCAGCAGGCGCACCGGGACGACGATCCGCGTCGACGGGACGAAATAACGCACTGCGGAAAAGGCCGGATGTCCGGCCTTTTCCATTTTTAGCACCGTCTTTGCTACCTTTGCCGGAAACGGCCTCCCATGGAAATCCTCTATCGATGGATCGACGGCATCAACGACGTGCTGTGGTCATACCTGCTGGTCGCACTCCTGCTGGGGTGCGCCGTCTGGTTCACGTTGCGTACGCGCGGCGTGCAGTTCCGTATGCTGGGCGAGATGGTGCGCGTGCTGGGCGAGTCGGCCGGCAGCGGCCCCCGGGGCGAGAGGCATGTCTCGTCGTTCCAGGCATTCGCCGTGTCGCTGGCCAGCCGCGTCGGCACGGGCAACCTGGCGGGCGTCGCCACGGCGATCGCCGTCGGCGGGCCGGGCGCCGTGTTCTGGATGTGGGTCATCGCCCTGCTGGGTGCGTCGAGTGCCTTCGTCGAATCGACCCTCGCTCAACTCTACAAACGCAAGGGGCGGGACTCCTATATCGGCGGCCCGGCCTACTACATGGAACGCGGACTGGGCAAACGCTGGATGGGCGTCCTCTTCGCCGTGCTGATCTCCGTGACATTCGGTTTCGCCTTCAACTCGGTGCAGAGCAACACGATCTGCGCGGCCTGGGAGGGTGCTTTCGGCTTCGACCACCATTGGGTCGGCGCCGGCCTGGCGCTGCTCACGCTGCTGGTCATCTTCGGAGGCATCCACCGTATCGCCCGGGTGAGCGGGGTGGTCGTCCCGGTCATGGCACTGGGATATATCGTCCTTGCGCTGGGCGTCGTGCTCTTCAATTTCCGGCGGTTGCCCGAGGTCGTGGAGCTGATCGTCGCCAATGCCTTCGGTTGGGAGCAGGCGCTGGGCGGCGGTGCCGGCGCAGCGCTCATGCAGGGCATCAAGCGCGGCCTGTTCAGCAACGAGGCAGGCATGGGCTCGGCGCCGAACGTAGCCGCAACGGCCCATGTGTCGCACCCGGTCAAGCAGGGACTGATCCAAACCCTCGGGGTCTTTACCGACACGCTCGTGATTTGCACCTGCACGGCCTTCATCATCCTCTTCGGCGGCGTCCCCGATGCTTCGCTGTCGGGTATACAGCTTACGCAGGCGGCGCTGGTCGGCGAAATCGGCCCTGCGGGCGGCATCTTCGTCGCCGTGGCGATCTTCCTTTTCGCCTTCAGCAGCATTATCGGGAATTACTACTACGGCGAGGCCAATGTCCGGTTTATCACCCGCCGCCCCTGGGTGCTGACCCTTTACCGGGTGCTGGTCGGGGGCATGGTGCTATTCGGGGCACTCGCCACGCTCGACCTGGCCTGGAGCCTGGCCGACATCACGATGGCCTTCATGACCCTCATCAACCTCGTGGCGATCGTCCTTCTCGGGCGCCAGGCGTTCCTGTTGCTGGCCGACTACGTGGGCCAGCGGCGCCGCGGCATCAAAAACCCGGTCTATACCCGCGACCGTATCCCCTCGCTCGAAGACAAGGCGGAGTGCTGGTAGCACCCCGCCCTGTAAGGCATGCCCGGAACCGGGCTATTGCACGAACCGCCGTGTCACGCGGAAACGCTGCATGGCCGCCACCACGAGGTAACTTGCGGCGAAGGCGAGGCATGCGATCAGCAGGATGCGCAGGAACGTCGGCAGTGCCGGGATCCGGGCGACGAGGTCATAGCCGGCCTGCACGAGGATGAAGTGGCAGAGGTAGATGCCGAACGTCGCGCCTGCCAGCCGCGAGAGCCATGCGCGGGGCTTGAAGTCCAGCTTGCGCACGATCACGAAGACCGGGTAGGTCATCATGAAGACGTTGATGCCCGCGAAATACCATACGATCTCAAGGTACGCGTAGTTGCCCGGGAAGTGGTTTTGCAGAGCGACGTATCCGAAGGCCGTGATCAGGTAGCCCGCAATGAACATCGGGATGCAGACGGCCAGTGTCCGGCGCCAGTCCCATGCGGGCGGGAATTTCACCAGGTAGTATGCCAGCACGAGGTAACCCGCGAAGCCCGAGACGTAGTAGAACGTCCCGAATTCGTTCCAGTCGCAGACGCCGTAGAGCCCCATGTTCCCGAAATTCCCCGTGTAGCCCAGCATCGGCGCGAACATCTTGGCGTAGGGCAGCAGCAGGGTCACGCCCCATACGCCGAGCAGCGTTTTGAGTTCGCTGCGCGAAGCCCTTTCGAGCCATGCGCTGACCACGGGCATGATCAAATACAGCCCTGCGAGCATGTAGAGGTACCACAACGGCGTAGTGTCGAACGTGAAATTGAATACGAATGTCCAGAGTTTGTGCAGCGTGGCGCCCCAGGTGAAATTTTCGGGGTCGATCGCCGGGCTCTGGCTTGCGGTGACGTAATTGAGGTAGACGTAATAAAGCAGCGGCAGCACGACCGACCAGAAAACGAGTGCCGCGAGAATGCGTCCGATGCGCTTGCGGTAGAAGCCGGCGAGGCCGGTTTTCACCGGGAGCAGCAATACGCCCGTCATCATGACGAACAGCGGCACGCAGCAGCGCACGAAACTGCCCGAAAAGGCTCCTGTGAGGAATGCGGCGCGGTCGTTGTCGAACTGGCCGACGAAGGGGTCGCAGCAGTGCGAAAAGACCACCAGGAAGCAGGCGGTCACGCGCAACAGGTCTACCCAGCCGATGCGTTCGCGGGCCGGGGCGTTCGGGTTGGGAAGTCGGGTCTCCATCTGTTTGTCGGGGTTAATCGGATTTTTGCGAAGATACGAAAAAAAGCGCGCCGCCACGATTTTTTTCGCAGCGGTGCGCCGTTTTTTGTGCCGGGACGTGCGGTTTTTTATGCCCTGCCGTCCTGTTCGGGGCCGGAATACACCGTCTCGCCCGCCATTGCGTCCTTGTTCGGGCATTCGGTTTTTGCCTCCCGGCTCTTTCGTCAGAGCTCTTGCCTGCCGCCGCTTGCGCTTCAGCCATTACGTCCCAGCCCTTGCCTTCCGGCCCTTTCGTCCCGGCTCTTACCCCGCCCCTTGCGTCGGAGCCTTTGTCTCCCGGCTGTCCTTGCGCCGGGACGTGCGGTTCGCCGCGTCCGGTGCCGCCTGCCGGTCAGTTCACGACGACCGTCGGGAAATATTCGCGGAAAAGCGCCGCGGCACGTTCCGACTGTTCCGGGGTGTTCTCCTGTACGCCTGCGAGCCTGTACTCTTTGCCCATTGCTTCGTATTTGTGGACGCCGAGCGTGTGATAGGGCAGTATCTCTACCCGCTCTACCTGTTTGTAGCCGCCCAGCCGTTCGCCCAGCGCGCGGATGTCGGCCTCGGCGTCGCTGTAACCCGGCACCAGTACGTAGCGCAGCCAGAACGGCTTGCCGTGTTCTTCGAGCCATGCCGCCGTGCGGAGCGTCTGGGCATTGTCGCGCCCCGTGAGCGTGCGGTGGCGCTCCGGATCGGCCTGCTTGACGTCGAGCAGCACCAGGTCGACCAGCCCCAGCAACTCCTCGACCGCCGGGTTCCAGACGCCGCCGTTCGAGTCGAGGCAGACGTGGATGCCCGCCCCGTGCAGCTGCCGCACGAGCGGCACCAGCGCCGCGGCCTGGAACGTCGGCTCGCCGCCCGAGAAGGTCACCCCTCCGCGCCGTCCGAAGAACGGTTTCTGGTCTGTGGCCATGCGCAGGATCTCTTCCGCAGGCGTGGGCTTTCCCCCGCAGGCGTCGATCGTATCGGGGTTGGCACAGTAGAGGCAGCGGAAATTGCAGCCTTGCAGGAAAACGACGAGCCGGAGTCCCGGCCCGTCGAAAGTTCCCATCGATTCGTAGGAATGTATTCGAAGCATAATCTGAATATTGTCGCCCTGCTCGCGGTTGGTCGGCGTAATCTGCGGCCTGCAGGCCGCAATTTATAAATCCGACCCCACTCCGCACCCCTCCCTTGGGAGGGGCTTGTGTCCGCCTGCGGCGGAAATCCGGCGTGGTGTGGCGCGGCAGTGGCGGCTGAAAATTTACATCCTCTCGTGGAAGCTGCGGCTGATGACCTCCAACTGGTGTTCGCGGCTCAGCTTGGTGAAGTTCACGGCATAGCCCGATACGCGGATCGTCAGCTGCGGATAGTTCTCGGGATGCTCCATGGCGTCTTCGAGCATCGCGCGGTTCAGCACGTTGACGTTCAGGTGGTGTGCGCCCTTCGTAAAGTAACCGTCGAGCATCGTCACCAGGTTCTCGATCCGCTCCTCTTCGGTCGGGCCCAGCGATTTGGGGACGATCGAGAAGGTGTTCGAGATGCCGTCCTGCGAGTCGCGGTAACGGAGTTTGGCCACCGAGGCGAGCGAGGCGATGGCACCGCTCTTGTCGCGTCCGTGCATCGGGTTGGCACCCGGTGCGAAGGCCACGCCCTTGGCACGTCCGTCGGGCGTCGCGCCGGTTTTCTTGCCGTACATCACGTTCGAGGTGATGGTCAGCAGCGAAAGCGTCGGGCGGGCGTTCTTGTAGACGGGCAGTTTCTTGAGCTCCTCGCTGAAGAAGTACACGAGGTCTACGCCCAGGTGGTCTACGCGGTCGTCGTTGTTGCCGAAGCAGGGGAATTCGCCCTGGATGTCGAAGCCTTCGCTGAGCCCCTCGGCGTTGCGGCGGGTGGTCACCTTGGCATATTTGATGGCCGAGAGCGAGTCGAGGGCGATCGAAAGCCCCGCTACGCCGTAGGCGAGGTTGATGCGCGGGTCGGTGTCGACCAGCGCCATCTGCGCCTTCTCGTAGTAGTACTTGTCGTGCATGTAATGGATGATGTTCATCGCCTCGTTGTAGACGCGGGCGATTTCGGTCAGCACCATCTTGTAGTTGCGCATCACCTCCTCGAAGCGCAGCGGGCCCTCCGAAAGGGCGGGGATGCCCTTGACCATCAGCGTGCCGGTATTCTCGCAGCGGCCGCCGTTGATGGCCAGCAGCAGCGCCTTGGCCAAGTTGCAGCGCGCGCCGAAGAACTGGATCTGGCGGCCGATGTCCTGGTACGATACGCAGCAGGCGATGCCGTAGTCGTCCGAATGGCGCACTTCGCGCATCAGCTCGTCGTTCTCGTACTGGATCGAGCTGGTGTCGGCCGAAACCTTGGCGCAGAAATCCTTGAATCCCTGCGGCAGGTCGGGGCTCCACAGGATCGTGAGGTTGGGCTCGGGCGACGGGCCGAGGTTGTAGAGCGTCTGCAGGAAACGGAACGAGGTCTTGGTTACCTTCGTGCGGCCGTCGTTGAAGCGTCCGCCGATGGCTTCGGTCACCCACGTCGGGTCGCCGGCGAAGATGTCGTTGTAGGACTGCATCCTCAGGTGGCGTACCATGCGCAGCTTGATGACGAACTGGTCGATGAGCTCCTGTGCGAACACCTCGTCGATGTTGCCGTGCGCCAGGTCGTATTCGATGAAGATGTCGAGGAACGACGACACGTTGCCCAGCGACATCGCGGCGCCGTCCTGTTCCTTCACGGCTGCGAGGTAAGCCATGTAAACCCACTGCACGGCCTCCTGTGCCGAATGCGCCGGGCGGCTCAGGTCGAGCCCGTAGTATTCGCCCATCGTGCGGATCTCCTTCAGCGCCTTGATCTGCTCGGCGACCTCTTCGCGCAGGCGGATGCGGGCGTCGGTCATCGGGCCGGTCAGGTTGCGCAAATCCTGCTGCTTGGCTTCGATCAGGCGGTCGGTGCCGTAGAGCGCCAGGCGGCGGTAGTCGCCGATGATGCGGCCGCGGGCGTAGTTGTCGGGCAGGCCCGTCAGGAAGCCCAGCGAACGGAACGAGCGAATCTCCTCGGTGTAGACGTCGAACACGCCGTCGTTATGCGTCTTGCGGTAGTGGGTGAAAATATCCCTGACCTTCTCGTCCACGTCCACGCCGTTCTCCTTGCAGGCGCGCGATACGACGTTGATGCCGCCGAAGGGCTTGATGGCCCGCTTGAGCAGCTCGTCGGTCTGCAGGCCCACGATCAGCTCCTGTTCCCTGTCGATATAACCCGCCTTGTGCGAGGTGATGGTCGAGACGGTGGCATTGTCCAGCGAGCGGACGCCGTTGTTGTTCCGCTCCTCTTCGAGCGCCTTGAGGCAGAGGTTCCAGATGTGCTTGGTACGTTCGGTAGGGCCCTGCAGGAAAGTGGCGTCGCCCAGGTAGGGGGTGATGTTCGTCTGCACGAAGCTCGTGACGTTGATTTCCTTGCTCCAAAGCCCATCGATAAAGGTTTTGTTCAATTCCATAGAATGTTATTCAAAATGAGATTAAAATTGTCGTATTTGGGAGCCACAAAGGTATGTTATTTTTATCACAATACCGAAATCTTCGGAGTATTTTCTTAAAAAAACTTAAAAAATACCTAACAATAGGGAGCTTCCGCCCGCGGGTTTGCACGGGGCGGGATTATTGCGTAGTTTTGCGGGAGTAAAATATCCCCGTTATGGAAGAGCTGACACTTACCACCCCGGCGCTGCTGTTCTCCGCCGTTTCGCTGATCCTGCTGGCCTATACCAACCGGTTTCTTTCTTATGCCCAGCTGGTTCGCACGCTCAAGGAACAACACCTGCAACACCCCTCGAAAGTCACCCGTGCGCAGATCGACAACCTGCGCCGCCGCCTGCACCTCACGCGTACGATGCAGATCCTGGGCGTCACGAGCCTGTTCCTGTGCGTGGTGACAATGTTCCTTCTCTACGTCGGCCTGATCCTCCTTTCCGCCTATGTCTTCGGTGCGGCGCTGTTGCTGCTGATCGGGTCGCTCGGCGTGTCGATTTGGGAAATCCAGATTTCGGTGCGTGCGCTGGAGATCCACCTGCACGACATGGAGAAATAATTCGCCGGTCTTGTCCGGTTGCGCGCTGGTCTCCCTTTCCACAGGGAGACACCGGGGAATTGTCCCTATGACCGCAGCGGTTCCGCTTCCCATGCCATATCCCTGAAAAAACGAAGATGCCGCGACATCCCGTCACTGCATCTCCCACTAACCTACTTATGTAACCTAAAACCAACTTGGAAACCTTCTTCCGGTTCCCACGTTGCAAAGATACGGGGCCGTCGTTACGGGCGAATGACGGCTCCGTTACGTTCCGGCGACAAATGCCGCCCTGTCCGGGAAAATCCTCCGGCGGGACGGATTGCCGGCCGCTTTTTGCGGGTGCCGCTTTTGCGGGGCGGCCTGTCGTATTCCGGCTGCGTTTGCCGGGGCGTTCAAAAAACCCTCCTTCGAAAAGGAGGGTTCGGGTGGATTTCGTATAGGAGCCCCGTGCTATTTTTTGTGCTCCAAAAAATAATGCTGCGACTTGAGCAGGTTGCGGGCCTGCAGGATCATCGTTTTGGTTTCGTTGAGGATCGTCAGGTAGAGGACGCTGGCGCGTGTGCTCACCGTCTCGTCGCCGTTGATGCGGCGCAGCTGGCTCTTGATGGCCTCGACGATCGTGTCGAAGAGTTTGTCGCGCATCTCCAGCACCATGTCCAGGTCGGAGAAGTCCTTGGTGCGCAGCATGTCGTTGATCTTGTCGAAGATCGCTTCCACCTGGTCGTTCACGCGCATCAGGTCTACGATCTGCTCCTTCGTGAGCCCCTCGTGGTGGTTGTTGATGTGCTCGTATGCCGGGCGTGTTATGTGGATCAGCGCCTTGGTCACCTCCGAGAGGTAATCCACCACCTGTACGTAGAAATGTCCCGTGTCGATGTCGCACTGTTGCAGGCGCCGCAGCGTAGGCATGATGCCGTACTTGCGGTCTCGCGCCTCTTCGAAGAGCTTGTCCGACGACTGTACCATCTCCTTGAGTACCTTGCGGTTCTCCTTGAATACCGCCACCAGCGTACGGTTGTAGATGCGCGTCACGTGCTCCATCGTCGTGCAGACCTCGCCGATGCAGACGCAGAGCACCTCGTCCGGGGTCTCGGCCTTGACGACGGGCAATTCTTTGGTTTCGGCGGCCTTGATCTGCTCGACGTTGCGGTGGCTGCGAACCAGCAGCCATGCGCAGAGTGCGACGAGTACCGTCACGGCGATCCAGCCGCCCCACAGCAGGAGCAGTGTCACGCCGAAGGCGATCAGGAATCCGCCGAGCGCCGTGATGAACCAGCCCGAGATGACGGCCATCACGCCCGTAATGCGGTATACGGCGCTCTCGCGTCCCCAGGTGCGGTCGGCCAGCGACGAACCCATGGCCACCATGAATACCACATAGGTCGTCGACAGCGGCAGCTGGTACGAAGTGCCGATGGCGATCAGGATCGATGCGGCCGTGAGGTTCACGACGGCGCGGATCATGTCGTACGGCGCCGACGAACGCTCCTCTGCGGGCAGCGGTTCGAACCTCCGGTCGATGGCCTTCTGCATGCGGACGGGGATCAGCCCCGTCCACATCGTGTTGAGTACCAGTGTGGCACGTACCAGGCTGCGCGAAATGAACGTCGAGCCGAAGCGCTCTTCACCCTCGTGCTGCGAGGCGAGCGACAGCTCGGTCTCGGTGACATGCTGCGATTTCTTCGAGAAGAACAGTGTCAGCACCATCACCAGCCCCGATGCCAACAGCAGCAGGAAATTGGCGCGTGCCGGTTCGGCCAGTTCGCCCATCATGATCGACTCGCTGCCGGCTTCGCGGGCGATCTGCCATGCGTCGTAGCTGGCCAGCGGCACACCGATGAAGTTCACCAGGTCGTTCCCCGCGAATGCCAGCGCCAGCGCGAAGGTGCCCGAAAGGATCGTGATGCGCATGATGTTGAGCCGCATGCGCTGGAACAGCCACAGCACCACCGACGATGCGGCCCAGAATGCCAGCAGCGTTACCAGCACGTGTTCCCCGACGTAGTCCGCCACCGACGTGGGGATCAGCCCCGAGCTTTTCAGTCCCTTGAACAGGGCGAAATAGAGGATGCCCGCCAGCGAGATGCCGCACCATACGGCTCCCCAGCGGCGGAACACCGGTGCGAAGCGGAACGAGAAGATCAGCCGCGAGACGTACATGAACAGCGACCCGGCGGCGAATGCCAGCGCCACGGAGAGCAGGATGGCCGCGATGATGGCCATGGCCTTGCCCGTGTTGATGTATTGCGAAAGGTCGGCTATGGAAGCCCCGGCGTCGCCCCAAATATGGAACAGCGCCGCCGCGACCCCGGCGCCCAGCAACCCGAAGACCATCGACACGGTGGTCGACGTCGGCAGCCCGAGCGTGTTGTAGAGGTCTAACAGCAGGATGTTGCCGAGCATCATGCCCAGGAAGAGCATCATGATCTCCTGGAAGGAGAATTGTCCGGGGTAGAATACGCCGCTTCGGGCGACCTCCATCATGCCGCTCGACGTGAGCGTCCCGACGAGGATGCCTGCGGCTGCGATCCAAAGTATGACGCGCCGCGGGGCGACTTTCGACCCCAGGGCCGAGTTGAGGAAATTGACCGCGTCGTTGGCCACGCCCACGACGATGCCCATCACGGCCAGTAGGCCCATGATGATTACGATACAAGTGAATAGGGGACTCATGGTTTGTTCTGTTTCTGGATTTTTCCGCCGTAAAGGTCTGAAACAAATATTACAAAAACGTTACAGTCCGGTTGCGCCCTTATGAATGTTTGCGCAGGGTGAAGACGAATTCCAGCCCGCCGCGTTCGCCGTTGCGTACGGTGATCGTCCCGCCGTGGATCACGACGGCGTTTTTGACGATCGAAAGCCCGAGTCCCGTGCCGCCCAGCTTGCGCGAGCGCCCCTTGTCGATACGGTAGAACCGCTCGAAGAGGTGCGGGAGGTGTTCTTCGTCGACGCCGATGCCGTTGTCGGCGAAAAGTATCGTGCATGCCTCTGCCGTGTCCGAAAGCAGGCGGATGAAGATGTCGCGCCCGCCCGAGTAGGCCGCGGCGTTGTCCGCCAGGTTGCGGAAGACGGAACTCAGCAGCGAGGGGTTGCCCTCGACCTCGACCGGGCCTCGGAAATCGCAGTTCACGCGCAGCCGCTGCCCCTCGGGGCGCAGCTCCATGTCGGCCCTGACCTCGTCGATCAGGTCGTTCAGCACCACGGGTTCCTTGCCGATGAGCTCCCTGCCCTCGTCCATGCGCGTGATGGTCGCCACGTCGGAGAGCAGGTGCCGCAGCCGTTCGACCTGCGCACAGCTCTTTTCGAGGAACGCCGTGCGTTTCTCCGCCGTCAGGCAGGGGTTGGCCAGCAGCGTTTCCAGATAACCCTGTATCGCGGCCACGGGGGTCTTCAGCTCGTGGTTGATGTTGTTGGTGAGCTGTTTCTTGATACGGATCTTCTCCTGCTCCTCGTGCAGCGCCAGGGCATGTTCCCGGTCGCGGTCGGCCGTCGTGCGTTGCAGGCGGGCGTAGAGGCGGATGATGTGGTTCGAGATGTCGCCCAGCTCGTCGTGGGGGAAGGTCTCTTTGTCGTCGATCCGCTCGCCCCGCTCGGCGTGCTCGGCAAATTCGTTCAGGCGTGTGATGTTGTGCCCCAGGCGGCGGGTCGTGAAGTAGGCCGCAATGCTCATCAGCAGCGTGACGCCCAGCATGAACCACAGGAATTCCCAGTCGGCTGCGAGTACTTCGCGCAGCGAAACGGAGTAGGGGACGGCCGAGCGGACGATGATCCCGTCGCCCTTCATGGCCGAATAGAAATAGTATTGGTCGGTGCTTTCCGAGTGGCGGTGGATGGTGTAACCGGTGCCATGGGCGATTGCTTCGGTGACTTCGGGGCGCCCGAGGTGGTTGGCTGCGGGCAGCGAGTCGGCCGAGTTGTCGAACAGGACGCGCCCGTCGTCGTCGATGACCGTTACGCGCAGGTCGCCGTAAGGAAGGGGATGGCCGGTGAGGAATGCCCCGGGTGCGGTGCCCTCGCCGAGTGCGTCGAGCAGGCGCAGGTTGAAGAGTTGCAGCCGGGCATCGAGCCGCTCGGCCTTGAAGCGCTTCTCGCGGCTGTACTGGAAGGTGACGAAGCAGGCCACCAGCGCCCACGAGAAGGCGAACAGCAGCAGGAACAGCCGCCTGTGGTAGGAAAACCTATTCCTCAAAACCGTAGCCATAGCCCAGGCGTGTTACGATGTGTTCCCCATAGGGGCCGATCTTGCGGCGCAGGCGCGTGATGTTCACGTCGATGGTGCGGTCGAGCACGATTACCTCGTCGCTCCACACCTGCCGCAGGATCTCTTCGCGCGAGAATATTTTGCCGCGCGAGGAGAGCAGCAGCGCCAGTATCTCGAACTCTTTTTTGGTCAGCGCCAGCGGCTCCCCGTCGATCGTGCAGACCTTGCGCGTGAGATCCATCCGCAGCCCTTCGAACGCCACGGCCTTCTCTTCGGCGGCCGGCTGTGCCGTGCGGCGCAGCACGCTGCGTACGCGTGCCAGCACTTCGCGGATGGAAAAGGGCTTGGCGATGTAGTCGTCGGCCCCGATGTTGAGTCCTGCCACCGTATCGTCCTCGGTGTCCCTGGCCGTGCAGAAAATGATCGGCACGCCTGCCGTCTCGGGGCGGGACTTGAGCTGCCGCGCCATCTTGAATCCGCTCGTTTCGCCCATCATGACGTCGAGCAGAATCAGCGAATAACGTTCGGGATGCATGTCGAGCGCCTGTTCGGCGCTGTAAGCCACGTCGACCTCATAGCCCTCGACCTCGAGGTTGAACTGCAGAATCTCACACAGCGATTCTTCGTCGTCGACTACCAGGATTTTGTACTTTGTCATAACTGTTACGGATTGGAATCCGGCTCAAAAGTACGTAACAAACCGCTTTTTGCACCTCCCGTGCCGCATATTTAACCGAAATGTAACAGACTCTCACTCACCCAGCACGGCCATCTGCTGCCGGATCGACTCCTCGTGGATGGCCTGCAGGACGGAGCGCATGAATTCCCGGTCCATACCCATCCGGATAGCCTGATCCGCCCGTCGGGCCAGCAGTTCCTCGTAGCGCTGCGCCTGCAACACGGGCATGTTGTGCTCCTTCTTGTACTGCCCGATATCGCGCGAGACGCGCATGCGCCGCGAGAGCAGTTCGAGCAGTTCGTCGTCCAGCTTGTCGATCTGCGACCGCAGTTCGGTCAGGCTTTCGGTCGTGGCGTTGGTTTCGCGGATCACGAGGTTGCGGCAGATGTAGGCCAGTCCCTGCGGCGTCACCTGCTGCGCCTTGTCGCTCCATGCGCAGTCGGGCGAGCAGTGGGCCTCGATGATCAGCCCGTCGAGCCCCAGGTCCATGGCCTGCTGCGAGAGGGGGGCGATCAGCTCGCGGCGCCCGCCGATATGGCTCGGGGCGCAGAATATCTGCAGCCCCGGGAGGCGGCGGTGCAGCTCGATGGGGATCGACCACATCGGGTGGTTGCGGTAGAGGCTTTTGTCGATCGACGTGAACCCGCGGTGGATGACACCCAGGCGGCGGATGCCGGCGTTGTAGATGCGTTCCACGCCGCCGATCCACAATTCGAGGTCGGGACTCACGGGGTTTTTCACCAGCACCGGGATATCGTGCCCGCGCAGCGCATCGGCGATCTCCTGCATGGCGAACGGGTTCGCCGTCGTGCGGGCCCCGATCCAGATCATGTCGATGCCGCCTTCTATCGCTGCCAGGACATGCTTGCGCGTAGCGACCTCCGTGGCGGTATACATCCCCGTTTCGCGTTTTACGCGTTGCAGCCAGGCTATGCCTTCGACGCCTACGCCCTCGAACCCGCCCGGTTTGGTGCGCGGTTTCCACAGTCCGGCGCGGAATAGCTTGAAGCCCTCCGCGGCCAGTTCGCGGGCTGTTTCGATTACCTGCTCTTCGGTTTCGGCGCTGCACGGCCCCGCGATGACCAGCGGCCGACGGGGGTCGAGCCCCGGGAGATTGATGGGTTGTAAGTCGTTCATGGTTTTTATGTTTTTCGTTTTTATCGTTTGTTCCTTGTCAGATTACCGGGTTGGGGCATTCGGCGTATTCGCCCAGGATGCGGAAGTCGCTCGTCAGCGGCCGTGCCGCTTCGATGGCCTGCCGGTAACGCACCGCGTCGTCGAAGGTGACGTCCACGTAGAAGCGGTATTCCCACTCGCGGCCGATGATCGGCAGCGACTGTATTTTCGAGAGGTTGATTTCGTAAAAGGAGAGCAGGGTGAGCACCTTGGAAAGGCTTCCCTGGGTGTGGGGCAGCGAGAAGACCAGCGATGCCTTGTTCGTGCGCGCCGGGTCGGTGAACCCTGCGGCGCAGCTGCGGTCGGCCAGCAGGAGGAAGCGCGTGAAGTTGTGTTTGTTGGTCTCGATGCCCCGTTCCAGGATTTCGAGCCCGTAGAGCTCCGCCGCCCCGGCGCCGCAGATGGCGGCCGTGCCGCGGAGCCGTTGTTCGGCGATTTCGCGGGCGCTGCCCGCCGTGTCGTCGCGTTCGACGACTTTCATCGCCGGATGGGCTTTCAGGTAATCGCCGCACTGCATCAGGGCGATCGGGTGCGAGTGCACCTCGCCGATGTCGCAGGGCGCCTCCCCCGGCAGTGCTGCCAGTACGTGCGAGATGCGGAGTTTGTATTCGCCGATGACGGCGAGCGAACTGCGCCGCAGCAGCTCGTGGTTGGGAAGCAGGCTGCCTGCGATGGTGTTTTCGATGGCCGCGATGCCCAGCAGCGTCGGGTCGGCGGCCATGCGGGCGAACTGCTGGTCGAAGCTGTCGCAGGGCAGGATTTCGACCTGCTCGCCGGGGAAACTGCACCTGGCGGCGGTTTCGTGGAAACATCCGGGTTGTCCCTGTATGGTGATGCGTTTCATAATCGAATTTTAGGCATTAAAAAATCCCGCTCTTTGCAGAACGGGATCCTTCGTGTTTTCACTCTATCGTATCATACAGCTAATTGCATACAACCCCGCTCTTCCTCTTGCTATAAAAGAAAAAGTAAAAAAAGTAATATGCAAAACCGTAAAGTCTCATCTCTCGTGGGGATTAACAGCGGCAAATGTAGTAAAATATTTGCGGAATCCAAATTTTCAGCCCTGTTTTTTGCCTGCGGCGGCCGATTTCCGTTTCCGGAACCGCTTTTTGAACTGCTGGCGGCGGCCGAAGAGCAGACGGAAGAAAACCCCCCGCAGCAGCGTGTCGTTGATGTCCCACCCACGTATGTCGGCGTAGCGATCCAATATGTACAGGAACGGGACGGCCGGGCAGCTCAGCCGCCGCAGGTTGATCATGCATTCGTCGGGGCGCAGCGGCCGGGCGTGGAATCTCATGCGGTTGATGTCGATCAGCTGGAAACGGTAACTGCCTGTCGTACCGTCGTATTCCCAGAGGATATTGGTCTGGTTGAAATCCTCGTGGCAGATCCCTTGCTCATGGAGGCGGACGGTGAAGCGGGCGAAGGCTTCGAGTACGGGCAGCGTGTCCGGCGCCGGGAACTGTTTCATGGTCTGCGGGAGCGGGGTGAGCTCCGACCGGCGGGAAACGAAATAGGCGTCGGCGATCAGGCCGCCCTTGCGGTATTCGCTCCATGCCACCGGTTCCGGGGTGTCGAAGCCCATCCCGCGCAGGCGCAGGGCGTGCTCGTAGGCGCGGCAGGCCTTGTTCTTGCGGAAGAACGAATACATGAACCTGTTGAACACATTGGGGCGCTTATAGCGTTTGACGACAAGGCGTTCGCCCCCGATGTCGAAAGCCCGGATCTGGTTGCGCCCGTCGTGGAGCACCTCGCCCGAGGCGTGGAAAACCTCCGGGAGCCGTTCGATAAAGGGTTGCACGTGCCGTATTGCGGGATTGACCGTTATTTTCATGATGGCGTCCGTTTACCAGGCAAAGTTACGGCAAACACTGTTCCCGTATAGTCCAGTTTGGGAATAATATTGGTGAAATAGATGGAAAAAGGCGTGCCGGTCGTCGGTTTTGCCGGTCGTAGCCGGTATCGTACCGGGTAATATCGGATTCCTTACTTAATTATTCAAGAGGTGGGGCAGAATTAGCGGCGGTCGTGACTGAGATCTGTTTTACCCCGGTCATTTGTTTTTCGGTTTTTACACGTTATTACTATCGGAAGGTGCGTGGCGCCGCCGTTCGGATGATGGTTGCATTTTAGTTGCAAATCGGCGGCATGGTCTGGCATTTCACCTTGTCGCCGAAAAAGAAAAAATCCATGTAACCCATGTTACAAGGATTTTACTATTTATCAGAATGAATTGACTGCGCTAACTATTGCATCGACAATATCTTCGTATAAGATTTTTGAAAGCTCTTTATGTTTCTTGTGGTTCTTTGCAACTCCATCATTCCATGACCCCATTCCTCCGAAAACAAAGGAAGAAAATGCCGCGAATAATAATTGGAGCGCGTCGATTGAATAGTTATTCTTTGGTAGTATATCGCGGGCGATCTGCGAGACGTTGTATTCGATGTAATCCATGCTGCTGCACGCCTCGACCGCCTCCTTGTATTCGGCACAGGTGGCAGGCTGCTGCCCTCGAAGCTGGCCGAGCCGGATAGTTCCGGCCTCCTCCTTGTCGCATGAAATATCGTATCGTGCCAGCATCAGGTGCGGTGGTATTTGCAGATATGTCCCTTCAGCCCGGAAAGACTCACGCTGCACGTCCGGCTGATTTCACAGCAGGAGAGGCGGGTCGAGCGATAGAGTTCGACGGCCTCGCGGTATCGCTCCGTCGTCTTCGGTTGGGGATTCGGGATGCTGGAGCCTCCGGTCGATATGATCGGTTCATTTTTCATCCTGTAAATAGTCTGGAGTTCTTGGGTAGAGCCGCGTATTATCCTCGTTGTTTCCATCGGATAAGTACTTTTTCTGCAGCGATTTTCAGAACTACTTGATCGGTAGCCTGTATGCCTTGAAATAGTTCAGATGTTCGTAGTAGGAGACGATTGCGGGGAGCATCTTCGTCTGCCGCCGGGCAGGGGTGCGGCCTGCTCTGTCGGCAGCATCTCCGGTAAGCATACCCGCACGTCGGATGCCCGTTCCGGAACGGCACGAGTGCGGAATCGGCCGCTATCGCATTGCGGCAGGGCAGACCGTTTCTGTCGATACAGCGGTAGGGGACGCTGGCATCGAAACCCGCATCCGTGCATATATCTCTCGCGCTGCGCTCCGTCGTATAGTATATGCCGACCCGACTTCGTTCCGGAAAATTTTGCCCTGACTGTTATCCGGATCGGTCGTAACCGCAATTCCCTGCGTATAGGGTCAGTAGGTCAGTCCGAATGCCCAGAGGGGTATCGTGTTGCGGTGCCCGTACTCGATGTCATCCTTCACGAGGTAGGCGTTCCCGATGTCGCGGATCTGCTTCTGCGTCTTGTTGCGGCCGCCCACCTCGAACGTGAGCCCGCCGATCCGGAAGTCGGCCACCGAAGAAGAAGTTATGGTCTGCGCCGGAGCCAACAACGAAAGGAATACCGTTTCGCGGACGTTGCCCACGTCGGGCGTCGTGTCCGAGAGGGCGTAGGCGAGGTTGGTGTTGTTCAGGTATATCTTGTCCACCTTGCCCAGCGCGCTGATCCCATGCGTGTCGTCGCGCAAAATATTGATAAGTTGCGCCTTTTCCAGATAAACCATCAGATCGGCCACCATGTTGCGGTTGATGTTCAGGTCGCGGGCCAGCTTCGAGTAATTGGGCTTGAAAGGAACGCTCTGCGCGACGATATAAAGCAGTTTTTTGAGCTTCTGGGCCGTGGAGGTCGTCATCTCGGCAAACGCGGGAATGTCATTATCTACTACCTGATTGATGACGCTTAGCAACCGGAGGTAGTAACCGCTCTCCTGAAAATAGGGATAGTAGCCCTCCTTCAGGTACTCCTTGAACAGCGCCACGGGACGGTGTTCCGCATAGGGGAAGTCGATCTTGTTCTGTACGACCTGTTCGAGCGTATGGGCGGGAATACGGATGCCCTTGCCGATAGCCAGGTATTCCCGGAACGAGAGCCCCGGCAGGCGGTATTCCAGCTTGCGGCGGCTCAGGTCGGCCCCGCCCTTCTCCAGATCGAGGATGGACGAACCCGTATAGCCCACGCGCAGCGTCGCATAGGTGTCGTAGATGTTCTTGATCTCGGTGGACCAGTTCTTATATTTGTGTATCTCGTCGATATAGAGCGCCTTGCCGCCCTCCCGATAGAACTGTCCGGCCAGCTCCACGAGCGTATGCGTCGAGAAATAGAGGTCGTCGGCCGACACGTAAAGCGTGGCCGCCGCATCTTCGTGCAGCTTGATGTGCTGCAATACGAGCGTCGATTTGCCGACGCCCCGCGCTCCGAGGATAGCCACAAGGCGGCTCTCCCACAAAATCTTGTCGTGAATGTCGCGCACATATTCGGTCGGCGTGTTCTGAAGCCGCGTCCGGAAGGTTCTTATCAAAGTATCCATACTTACTTGCTTTGTCCGTTTTGCACAAAGATAACAAAATTGCACGATGTATAATGCAATTCCTATGCAAAAAAGATGGGTTTATACGGCAGCCTCGCTTCCGCATCCGACGGGACTGACTTTCCATGAAAAAGGGTTGCACTTTCGGAGCGATTCCAGTGGCAGCAGCTTGCACGGCACGGGGCGTCGCGCAGACGTCGGAGTTCCTTCGCTGCGATCTTCACGGCTTCGGCCTTGATACGGTCGTAGTTCACCCTGAACGTATTCTCCATGCGGACAAGACATTGCGGGACGCTACCTGATACGCCCCGTCTTCATCTGCTGAGACAGCCCATGTTTCGAACCCGATTGTTTTATGAAATCATCCCCGTCAAAAGTATTTTTGGCGGGGATGAATTGCATTTTGGGAAATTAGAATCTGTGAGTATGACCCACCGTCCCCGGGCTTATCCTATTATTAAAATTGTTGGGAGGAGGATCATAATTGAATGAATAATTTCCTTCCGGCGGTTTGTTGACGATGGTGCTTTGCTGTTGATCGATATTACCGCCTGAAATCTCCCCGCTTTCCCTTCTTGAAATTCGATCAAAAAGGTTCTGCTGATCTTGTAGCGATAAATTGAATTTCTTTTTCATAGCAGTTTAAGTTTTAGTTTATTTGAATACTGTCTGAACTATTAAGGCTCCTTAAATTTTTAGTTATAAAAAATTATAGCTTTAATATACGGGAGCCCACCCCGTATATCAATTTACGACAAAATACATTTCCTGAAAGTTGATCGTCAATTGTTTGAATTCAGCGGGAGGCAGTACACCCAATGTTCCGTCGAAGGGTATTCCCATCAACTGGGAATGGGGCATATCTTCGATTACATACAGGTTAGTCATCACACCCGTTTTATCCCCGATCGTCAGTTCCATCTGCGGCAGTATGGCGTATTCGAGTACCGGATTATATCCGGTCGCGGTTTTTCCGCGTTTGCGTCCGTGTGCCTGCAACGGCGGAAGCCGGTCGCGATGCGCCTCATGGAATTCCGGTTCGACGGACGATTTCGAGGCTCCCGTATCCCAAACCATCGTTGCGGGGATTCCGTCCAGTTCGACCCGAATGTAAGGCACTTTGTTGAGCATCAGGTTCCGGGGAGCATCGGGCGAAGAGACCGTCCGGGATCTCAAATGCAATTTCCGAAGTTCGTAGTCCAGTTCGATTTCGGGGAAGAGTTGCAATATGTCGTTTCCGAGAATAAGACCGCAATCCGTAACGCCCGTATCTCCGAGCGGCAGAACCACGCACGGAACATGGACGAACACGGCTGTTCCCAATCGCAGGGTGTCGAGCAATGCGAGAGGACACCGCGTTTCGTTGAATCGGATCGAATCCGCCGACATGGGCAATTCCAACTGAGATGCCAACTGTTTATCGATGATCGTCATCTGACCTCCGGAGTCGAGCATCGCTCCGATTCGTTGCATGCCGCGGACGGCCGTGAATTTGATTTGTTCGTCTTCGACGCCGAACGGTATGTCGTAATTCGCGTCGGCATCCGATATACTCATACGGGGCCACTGGGATTTCAGCCCGAAAAGGACGGCATTGGTCTCGAAAGCAGTCCGCGTCCCCTCGTCCATATAGTCCCGGCCTTGCGCAAGCAAGCTCGTACAAATATCGTGGGCAGCTTTGAAGTGTCCGAGTTTCGCCAGATTGTCGGACATCATCCAGAACAATGAGAAAAAGTTGCCGCCCATTTGGGCGTTGTACTCTCTTCGAGTTTCGAGCGCAGTGCATCGCCGCGCAGATCGACGGCGACGATCTTCCCGTCGGCATCCAGCAGGAAGTTGTGCGGGATGGTCTCGATACCGAACATCCGGAACAGACGGTCGCAGTCCGGATTGTCCTTGCGCAGGATTACATGGGTCATCGCCGTGCCGCTCCCGTCGGCCTCTACGGCCTGCTTCCAGCGGTTCAGGTTCTTGTCGATGGATACGGCGTATACCGCAAGCGTTCCTTCGTAATCGCGGGCCGCAGCCAGCAGCCCCGGCATCTCCTCGCGGCACGGATCGCACCACGAGGCCCAAAAATCGATCAGCACATAGGGCGTTCGCAGGCTGCGCCACGATGTCTCCTTGCCCTCTCTGTCGGGCAGACTGAAACTGACGACAGCATCCCCGCAGCGATACGGGATCGCCGGTTTATCTTCGGAAGCATCCGTTGGGTTATCCGCGTCTGTGAGCGTGGAACCCGGTGGGGCTATCGAGAGTTCGAATCCGGCATCTTCTTCGGTCGTGTCGGGGTAAGGAAGCGGATCGCCCACGATGCGGGCATAACGGTTGAATGCCTCGCGGCTCTCGGGCGTCATCGCGGGTATGGGTTCTCCGGAAGGCGTCGTTCCCGTAAGCATCGAAAGATTCGCATTGTCGGGGAATTTGGTGCGGATGTATGCGTAGGTCTCGGCCTGTTCGCTCTCCGACAGATCCGGCAAAAGATTGAGGCAGGCATATACCGCATTGAACCCACTTCGGGTCGTCCACAGCAGTTCCCGCCACAACAGCCCTTCCCTGTGGAACCAGGAATCGATGCGTGTTTCGAGTGCCGCACGGCGCTCGTCGTCGGGCGACAAATGCAGCAATTCGGCTTGCAACCGTTTGCGCAGTGCTGCCACCGGAGCCCCGAGGACCCTGCACAGCTCCTCTTGGGATTCGGACCCCGATACCTCCGGCCGGCCCATCCGCCCCAACGGCGCGAATGCGAAGTCGATCCGGTCGCCGCTTCGGACGACGATCGAACCGGAAGAGAGCGGTACCCGTTCGATGAGCACCTCGGCCGCCACCTCGTCGAACGGAATCCGCCCCTCCAGTATGAAACGCCCGCCGCAAATCCGGCAGGAATCGATGAAAGCCGCCTGATTGTCGAAATAGGTGAATAAATAAGCCATGCGGCCCTCGGCATCGAGACTGTCGGCGACCGAACCCGATATGCGGACGGAAGACGGGCTCTGTCCGCAGACAACGGTTGCGGAAAACGAAAAGACCAAGTAAATAAGCCAATGTTTCATAATGGCGGTTTCTAAGAGGTGATGGAGACAGGTAAGAGGCAGTGGATATCCCTCCTGCCTTGTTCGAATGCCAGAAATTTCGTTTCGCGTTTATCGTACCCGAAATATAAGCCGCCGTACCCGCAATACTTGCATTGCAGGTTACATGCATCGGTAACCTCAAAGGTTAATTGACGTAAATTGACCAATGAAGATAGAACTTCATCACGTGTAATACGTCGATCATTCAAAATTCGCCGATTATCCATACTTGTGCTCACATTTAATAAATTCCACCCGATGCTGTACACCGTATTCGAACTCATTCATCCAAATATCCGATACTCTCGTAACCCTTCAGAGTATCTGAATCGTATAGATAGCCATTAGCCTACAACAAATATATACAAAAAACATTTTAGATTCAATTTATATATCTAAAAAATGAGTAAAAATATTTCTGGAATATGATTTCGCACATATTTGATTGCTTTTCAGCAAATTTGAATTGCCGAGCAAAAAAATATAGACTTATGAGATATGTGTTAAAATAAATGTTATATATTTGTATACAAAATAACGTTATGCATAATACGAATATCAATATAGGGGTTTAATCCATCATCAATATTCATATGAAGAGCTTCAAAATCGACTACGCAGCGTGCAAAACGAGCCCGGACGGTAACATTATGGCTAAGATTGAAAATTTTCAATCGCATTTCAAAGAACATGAAAGAATGGGGCTGAATATATATGCCCGATCCCCCATGATTTCCGCATGTGATCGAGAAGTCGAAATTTTGGACAGGCATACCGGTCAGGTAAACAAGATGCTGATGTTCGGCTCTAACAGCTATCTGAATGCAACGATTTGCCCGGCGGCGGTCAAGAAAGCTGCCGACGTAATCCAGCAATGCGGCATAGGTACGGGCGGAGTACCTTTGTTGAGCGGAACATCGGATTACCAGAATAAATTGGAGAAAGAAATTTCGCAACTGCTCGGATTTGACGATACGATCTTGTTTTCCTCCGGCTTCACGGCCAATATCGGAGCCTTGGTAGGTTTGGTCGGTACGAATAATTTATTGGTATTCGATAAGCTGAACCACGCGAGCCTTATCGACGGAGCATTGATGTCGGGAGCGAAAATGACACGCTACCTTCATAGCGACATGCGCTCTCTGGAAAAGATTCTTTCGCAGAATGCAGAACAATATCCATACGGAATCATGGTTGTTACCGATGGCGTATTCAGTATGGATGGAGACCTTGCGAATCTGCCGGAATTACTGCGCCTCGCAAAGAAATACAATGCGCTCTTATTGATCGACGATGCACATGCGACAGGTATTATCGGGGACGGAGGCGCCGGTACCTTGAGTCATTTCGGTATCACAGAGCGTGATAACATCATCGTGACCGGCACCTTGAGCAAGGCGATCGGGACAGTCGGCGGATTCATCACGGCAAGTCAGAAAATCATCGATTACCTGAGAGTTTATGCACGGAGCAACATGTACTCGACGGCCCTTCCTCAAAGTGTATGCGCTGCCGCATACGAAGTGTTGCAGGATTTCAAGAGACATCCGGAACAAAGAGAAGCGCTCGACCGGAATCATAATTATGTACGTTCGAGATTGAATGAGGTGGGATTCAATACATTACATTCTGTTACACCCATCATTCCCGTAATCATAGGCGATGAGTATGTGCTGACTAATCTGATAAAAGATATTTACGACCGGGGAATATTTGTAAATGCGATCTTCCCGCCGGTCGTTCCGCCCAAGATGTGTCGTATCCGAATCGGCGTGATGTCATGCCACACTCAAGAAGATTGCGATCGCTTGCTCGATGTCTTTTACGAAACAGGTAAAAAATATGGGATTATCTAAACTCGACTACCCACCATCGAAGCAGCCATGATATAACGACGAATAAAAGAGAGAACGAGAACTGAATTCCCGTTACATCCTTATCATTGATCTAAACTGTAGGAAGAGCAAGAATGTTCGATGCGGTCTTGATTGCAATTAACCGCAAACAGAAATAAATTCTTGCCATGCCATCCATTTTTCACTATTTTTGAATCGAAATTTTACAGACATTCACTATAACTATAACTCAGATTATACAAAATGGCAGGGAGGGTGAGACGCACGAATGCTGAAATAGATAATGCCGTCATGACCGAACTTGAGAAATTGGTCATCCGAAACGGGTTTGAAAAGGTGCTTGTAACGGAATTGATGGCCAATGCCAAGTTGGAGCCCCCCGTCTTTTATAGACGCTATGGCTCTATCGATAGTCTTTATGATAAGTTAGCAAAGAGATACGACTTTTGGATCAACGACACGATTAAGATGTCGGAGTTAAGCGATTTGGGGCCCAAGTTATTTTTTGCGAAAACACTGAAGACGCTATACAAAGAACTAAGCAATAATGTCGTCATGCAGAAGTTGTTGCTTTGGGAGATGTCTGCGGATAATGATACGACTCGAAGAACGGCTCAGATAAGAGACTTGATGAACTTGAATTTGGTCGAGTATTACGATGTGCTGTTCAAGTCTGCCCGTATCAATATCCGTGGCGTTATTGCCCTCCTGATTTCGGGTGTCTATTATTTGATCTTGCATAAAGAGCGGGCTCCTTTTTGTAAAATAGATTTTAACACGCCCGAAGGTGAAGCGGCCTTTTCGGAAGCTGTGGATCTCTTAGTCGAGATGTTGTTCGACCGAATCGAGGGACACAACGAAAAGCGGAAAAGTTACGAACGTATGCTCAAAGATGGAATCAGTAAGAAAAAGGCTTGCCAATATTTAGGGGTTGGCCTCAATGAATTCGATAGCTGATAACATATCGGAGAAGCGCTCTTGCATGTTCTGTTTTTACAATAAATCAAATATGCTTTGATACTTTAGTATCAGATGCTTCCCTTTGATTGTCTCCTTCATATGCCATTGAAGTTTTCCGTGAGATATCGGGAGGAAAGCATTCAACTTTCAGAGCATACGACTGATAACCGTACAAACAATCCACATCGAACGAATTTGTATTCGCTCGATCGTCCTATCGTCATCGGCGGTTTCTGGCGAGGTGGCTAATCGGAGTTGCTTCGAATTTTCGGGAGATTTGTATACACGACGCACAAGACGCAGATGATCAGTAACGATAAAGTACATATTCCCATAACAAATTTCCTCTGCCACAGCTTTCTTTCGTAATAATAATACTGAATTGTGTGAATCCGGGTAGAATCTGTCATCAGTATATGTGATGGCTAATTGTGCATTTGCGGCAAGAGTCGAAGAAAAAATCAGTATTTCGTCCGCTGGAAGAACCGGCGGGAATTGCATCGTTTCATAATTGTTATACAGCGGAATGCGGACAATGTTATCATGAAGGGTTTCTTGAGAATCGTTATCGCCATGAATGAGCCAGTCGATAGAATATTATCTCAATGAATGAAAGGACAAACTTCGTACAGCGGTCTATAAATCATACCGCCGTATCAAGTCTGTCCTCGTTCAACCACATATCTACAACCAGCGAGGACAAACATCGACATAGGGACTTAATCTATACCCCTTGTCGATGTCTGTCCTCTTTCCAACCTATAATAGATGAGCCATCGCAGCATCGATTTGGCTGTTCTCGAAACTATCCAAGTAAATCTGTGTCGTGGATAAATCGGAATGTCCCAGCGATTCGGAAATCAATGCTACGCTTACGCCTGACCGTTTGAGCACGGTAGCGTAAGTATGCCGAGCGACATAGGTCGTTAGGTTTGTTGTTAGTTCCAGTCGCTTGCTCCATTCTCTCAACTCTTTGTTTATGTGAATCAAAACCTTATGTACCCTATTGTGGATTTGTTGTTCGGTACGGTGGACACAGCGGTCGAGAATGGGAAAGATGTAGTCCTCCTGCATAGCTTCCGAACGGGTGTACTTGGCAATGATTTCCTTTGCTTGCGGATGCAATCGACAAGTCATGGCTTTGCCTGTCTTGTGACGGCGATAGAAAATCTGATCCTCTTCCATATCATCGTAACGTAAGGTGGCAATATCCTTGAAATTGATTCCAGCCGAGAAGTAAGAAAACAAAAATATATCCCTCGCAAACTCGGTATAGGGCGACCTCGTTACGGGCAGTTTCGCCTGCATCAATCGTTGTATGTCCTCCTTGTGAATGGCGCGCTTGCGTGTCTGCGTCCAATGCTTCCCCACCTTATATGAAATAAAAGGATTCTCCTTGCAAAGAAAAATCTTGTCGGTGATGGCCTTGTTGTAAAGGGCTTTCAGCACACTGATTTTCGTGGCTATCGAATTGGGCTGGTTGCCTGCCGAATGGAGAAACGCCTCGAAATCACTCAAAAACTTTCCGTTGATCTCTTCAAACCGTAATTTGGCGGAGTGGAACTTGCCGAGCGAGGTGCGGGTAGCCGTGTACTTGATCGCCGTGTTGATTCTCCCTGCTTGTTTCATAGCTGCAATTTGTCGCTCGAAATAGCTGTCTACCAATTGCGGGGTGCATTTTGCGGTCTGGTCGAACAGGTTGGTAAAATCGACCTCCATATCCAACGCTTCCAGCCTTTGAATCCTCTTGCGATAGCCTGCCAATGTGCTGTCTATCCGACTTTGCAGGGCGGCACGTTCGGGACAATCTGCCGTTACTATTTCAGCGTCTTTATCCCAATAACAAGGTTCTATGGACACACCGAGCGAGAGTTGTTTTGAGGTACGTTCGTGAATAAACCGCAGCATCAATGGTGACTTGCCATTTTTATAAACGATGCTGGTTCGTAGAATTACTTTGATTTTCATCTACTTGCAGATTGTGCAAGCGATGTTGTGCAGCGATTTTAATGTCCAACATTATGTCCAACAATGCCCGTCCGAACCGCCCTTCCCTATCCCGTTTTCTTTGCTGAGCGACACAAAAAAAGCGGTCACCTTATTCGGTAACCGCTTGATTTCCAGAGCTGTTGACGAGGATTGAACTCGTGACCTCTTCCTTACCAAGGAAGTGCTCTACCACTGAGCTACAACAGCAACATTTCCCGTTCGAGTGGTGCAAAAGTACATAAGAAAAATGAAAAGACCAAAAAATTGTGAAAAATTCACAATTATTTTCTACCTTTACTTTTGAATTATAACCCATGCTCATGAAACGTATACTAATAGTAGGTGCCGGAGGCCAGATTGGTTCCGAGCTGACAGTCTATTTGCGCAAAATTTACGGTGACCACAATGTCGTGGCGACAGACATGCGCGAATGCAAGGCCCTCGGCGAGGCCGGCCCTTTCGAAGTGCTCAATGCGCTCGATGCGACGGCAATGGCTTCGGTCGTGGCGCGTTACCATATTGATACGATCTTCAACCTGGTCGCTTTGCTTTCGGCTGTGGGCGAACGTAACCCGCAGATGGCCTGGAACGTCAATATGGGGGCGCTCAACAACTCGCTCGAGGTGGCGCGCCAGCACCATTGCGCCCTCTTCACGCCCAGCTCGATCGGTGCCTTCGGCCCCTCGTCCCCCAAGGACAAGACTCCGCAGGATACGATCATGCAGCCGACGACCATCTACGGTATCTGCAAGGTCACGGGCGAGATGCTGGGCAACTACTACCACCATAAATACGGCGTGGACACCCGTTCGGTGCGCTTCCCGGGCATTATCTCCAACGTCACGCTGCCGGGCGGCGGTACGACCGACTACGCCGTCGAGATCTACTATGAGGCGATCCGGTCGGGCCGGTTCACCTGCCCTGTGCCGTCGGACGTCTATATGGACATGATCTACATGCCCGATGCGCTGCGTGCCTGCGTCGAACTGATGGAGGCCGACCCCGCGAAGCTCGTGCACCGCAACAGCTTCAATATCGCGTCGATGAGTTTCACCCCGGAGATCATCTGTGCCGAGATCCGGAAACGGCTGCCCGATTTTAAGATGGACTACGACGTCGACCCCGTGAAGAAGGAGATCGCCGAGAGCTGGCCCAATTCGCTCGACGACACCTGCGCCCGTGAGGAGTGGGGCTGGAAACCCGAGTGGGATCTCTCGCGCATGACGGACGACATGCTGGCGCATATCCGGGCGAAGCTGGCTGTTGCGAAGTAACGTTCGGGGACGATGGCGTTGCCATAACCCGTGTCGCCGGGAGCCCGGCCAGCCGGGACGGCACGCCGTTGGCGTCCTGTCCGCAGGCTGTGCCGCAGTTGCGGGATCCGCGAACGCCGGTGCCGCCTCGTACGGACGTCGCAATGCTCACGCATCCTGGCACGGTATTGCGGGAGGAGTGACCGCGCTCCCGGAACCGGCTGCCGGATGGTTTTCCCGTGCCGGCGAGGGTGTGGGGCGGCTGGCCGGTACGGCTCGTAACGGGGGATTCCGGGCGATGCGGAGACCGGACTGGCGGTATCCTGTGCCGGGGACTATTGGGGTGTTCCTGCCGGGGAACACTGCAGTATAACTTTTTATTATGAAGAAGAAGCGGATCAGGCGAATCATAGCCGTTTTTATCCTGTTGCCGATAGCTGCGGTTATCGGTGGCAGTTTCTATATGCTCGCGTTCTCGCTGCGGCCCGATGCCAAAATGCGGGAAAAGAATGCCACGGCCTATGAATACATGTATGCCGAATACCCTTTCCTGCGCCCGTGGGTGGACAGTTTACAGACGGCCGGGGCGTTGCGCGACACCGTGATCGCCGACCCCCGGGGCGTCCGGCTGCATGCCCTCTATGCGGCGGCTCCCGTGCCGACCGACCGCACGGCGGTTATCGTCCACGGTTATACGGACTGCGCCGTGCGGATGCTGATGATCGGCTATCTCTATAACCATGACCTGGGGTATAACATCCTGCTGCCGGATCTGCATTACCACGGGCAGAGCGAAGGGCGGACAATCCGCATGGGGTGGCTCGACCGCTTCGATCTGCTGCACTGGATGGAGGTTGCCGACGGGATTTTCGGCGGCGATACGCGGATGGTCGTGCATGGCATCTCGATGGGGGCTGCCACGACGATGATGGCCTCGGGCGAGCCCCAACGGCCCTACGTCAGGTGCTTTGTCGAAGATTGCGGCTATACGGGCGTCTGGGACGAGTTCTCCAAGGAACTGAAGTCGTCGTTCGGGCTGCCGGCATTCCCGCTGCTGTATACGGCCAGCTGGCTGTGCGACCTGAAATACGGGTGGAATTTCCGCGAGGCCTCGTCGCTGGCGCAGGTCGCAAAATGCCGCCTGCCGATGCTCTTCATCCACGGCGATGCCGACGATTATGTCCCCACGTGGATGGTTCGCCCGCTTTTCGAGGCGAAACCGGGCGACAAGGAGCTGTGGCTCGTGCCGGGTGCCGGACATGCCGCTTCCTACCGCGACAACCGGGAGGAATACACGCGCCGCGTCGGGGAGTTCGTCGGAAAATATATCGGGCCCGCTTGAAAAGGGCCCGGGGCGGCTTCCGGGCGCTTCTGCCGGCTCGGAGTATGCCCCTCCTGATAATATGAAATATACTATGGAAAACGATAATCAACAGCAAATCAAGTCCTTCTACCGGATTCTGGAGGAGGGCATCGCAAAACTCCCGGCCGATGTGCGCGGGGCGCTTTACCGGCCGTGTGCCGTCGATTGTGTCAAGGATGTCGTCCTGACGGAACTACGCAGGCAATTCGAAGAATGCGGCTGCGACCTCGACCGGCAGTATACGAAATACGGACGTTCGGAGTATTTTTTTGCGGACGTCATCGAGCCGGGGCGGGTCTACGAGGTCGGGTATCCCCGGTGCCTCTGCCCGCAGGTCGATGCCGGGTTCGTGGACTCTGCGGCCCATTGCGAATGCTCCCGCCAAAGCATCCTCTATGTTTTGGAGGAGTTGCTGCCCGGCAGGGACATCCGCGTGGAAGAGCTCGAGACCGTGTTGTCGGGCGGCGAAAAATGCCGTTTCCGGGTCATTGTCGGGTAGCTCATTGCGGCGCCTGGCTACTCCCGGCCGCGTCCGGTGTGCGGGCGTGGGGTGCCGATGGCTGCCGGCCAAAATAAAAATCCCGAAGCATCGGCTTCGGGATTTTTCAATAGGGTATTCAGCCGTCTAAGCGCCCGCATAGATCAGCATTCCGAGCCCGGTGAGGAACAGCAGGAACATTCCCAGGTTGAGCCTGCGGGAGATTTTGGGAGCCCCCTTGAATTCTTTCCAGATCAGTATTCCCCAGAGTGCCGATACGAGTGTAGCACCCTGTCCCAGGCCGTAGGAGATCGCCGCCCCGGCCTTGCCCGAAGCGATCATGCTGAACGATTCTCCCAGGCACCAGATCATACCGCCCAACACGCCGACCATGTGGGTTTTGAGGCCGCCTTTGAAATAGTCGGCGATCCGCACGGGTTCTCCGTCCACCGGACGTTTCATCGCGACGGTGTTGAACAGGAAATTGCTGACGAAAACCCCGACGGCGAAGATGAATACGGCCGTATAGGGTGTCATTTTGCCGGCTGCGGGGGCGGCAAAATCGTTCAGATCCATGGATGCGGCCACGAAACGGTAGAAGAATGCCATGATGATGCCGGCCGCAACCGAAATGAGAATGCCCTTTGTCGTGAGCCTGCGTTTTTCGGTCTGGGCTTTCTTGTAGGCGAATCCGTTCATGACGATCGCTGCGGCGATGAGCAGTACCCCGATGAAAATGAAGGTCGGGTCGCCTTTGGCTGCGCTGAAATAATTTATCAGCACGCCCAGTACCAACGCGAGCCCCACACCCACGGGAAAAGCTACCGACATGCCGCAGAGGGCGATGGCGGCCGAAAGCAGGATGTTCGAAGCGTTGAATATCACGCCGCCCATGAATGCCGAGAAGAGGCTGCCTGCGTCTGCCTGTGCCAGGTCTGCGAGGAAACCGCGCCCTTCGGCGCCGAAACTGCCCAGCGTGAAGGCCGACAGCAAGGAGAAGAGCAGCACACCGACCACGTAGTCCCAATAGAAGAGTTCATAGCGCCACGTGCGGGCCGCCAGTTTCTGGGTGTTGCCCCAGGAGCCCCAGCACAGCATGGTGATGAAGCAAAAAGCGATTGCCAGGGGATAACTTTGAACGATAAACATAATGCGTCGAATTTACGGGGTTCGGATTAATTCCCGGCAGCTTGCGGAGTGCTGCCGTATACCAACAGGTCGCGGATTTGCAGCGATGCATCCTTGCTCGGGTTATGCCATTCGGCCGTGATGCGGTGGGGGCCGGACGGGAGCCGGTAACGCCAGAACAGTTCATGGCGGCGGGTGCGGTAAAGCGCCGGGAGCTTGACCCGTTCGACCGGTTGTCCGTCGATCGAGAAGGTTACTTCGGCGACGTACGATTCGTCGGGGCAGCGCAGGGCGCCCGTCAATACCGCTCCGATGCCGTCGAATTCGATTCCGCCGGCTTCGGGAAGCGATTTGTGTATCGAACGGCGTTCGGTCGGATAATGCCCTTCGAACGACTGTTCGAAACGGACGGGTACGGGTTGCTGGCATGCGATGGTCACGTCGGTTTCACCTACGGAACCGCCGTTGCGGCGGATCACTTCCAAAGCCTGACAGAAACTCATTTCGTAGGTGCGGTTGAGCGAGATGTCGGTATAGGCAAAGTCCATATCTTCCACTTCACGCAGGTTGCGCATCCATTTTTCCGGGATGTTGCCGTACCCGAGCATTGCGCCCAGGATACCGCCGGCCGATGCCGGGTTGCAATCCGAATCCTGTCCGCAGCGGGTGGCGATATCGAGTGTCTTCGAGAAGTCGCCCTCGCCGTAAAGCAGGCCGATAAGGATGTAGGCGCTGTTGATCACGGCGTCGATGTTGAACGGCACGAATACGCCGTCCGGGCAGCCGATATCCGAGCTCCATTTCTTTTCGCATTCGAACCAGGTGCGTTTCCAGTCGCCGGGATACTGCTTGTGCCAGGCGATGACGTCTTTCATGCACCGGTAATAGCGGCTCTGTTCGGGGATGGTTTTCAAGGCTTCCTCGACGATGAATCCGATGTCGTCCGAGACGAACGAAAGCGAATACATCGCTGCCACGTAAACTCCGCCGTACCAGCCGTCGCCGTAGTTCATGATGTGTCCCACGCGGTCGCAGAACTCCGAGGCCGCGTTGGGCATGCCCGGGGACATGAGCCCCGCAAAATCGGCTTCGATCTGGAAGTCGAGGTCGTCGGCATGGGGGTTGTTGAGCCAGTGCCCCGATTCGGGCGGGCGGATGCCGTTGAGGATGTTGTAGCGTGCGGCCTGGTTGGCGTGCCACAGTACGTAGCCGGCATTGGCGAAGGCTGCGGCGAGCGAATCCACCGGGGCGTCGATGCCCAGGCGGTCGAAAACTTCGACGAACGTCAGATCCATGTATACGTCGTCGTAGAGTCCCGGGGTGTTTTCATACCACCATTTGATGTAGTGTTCCGGCCACGGGATCGGGGTGTATTCCTGGATCATCGTGCCGTTGAATTTGAATTCCGTCGGGCCGCCGTAGGTGCATCCGATAGTCTGGCCGGCCCAGCCGCCCTTGATTTTGTCGAGCAGCCGTTCTTTGGTGAGGGTGACCTGTTCCGGGAGCTCGCGGGGCGCCGGGCGGGCATTGCACGAGACGATGGTCGCGGCCGTGCAGAGTAACAAAAAGGTTTTTTTCATGGTCGGGTCTGTTTTAGCGTTATAGGTTGAATACGTCGACTTCGGTACGGTAAGGTACGGAATTTTGCGCACCCGGGCGTGTCACCGATATGGCCGAGGCTTTACAGGCGAAACGCACGGCTTCGGGAAGTGTCCGCCCCTCGGAAAGGGCTACGACCAGCGCCCCGTTGAACACATCGCCCGCGGCGGTCGTGTCGACAGCCTGTATCTTATATGCCGGGACGACTTCGCAGTGTTTCCCGTCGAAGACCAGGGCCCCTTTGGCTCCGAGCGTGATGATGACGTTGCACACGCCCATCGACGCGATTTTACGGGCGGCTTCTTCGGCCGTGTGTTCATCGGTGATGCGGATTCCGGAAATGGCTTCGGCTTCGGTTTCATTCGGGGTGATCGCGTAGAGCGTTTCGAGCAGTCCGGCGGAGAGCTTCGAGGCCGGGGCCGGGTTCAGGACGACCTTCTTGCCCAGCCGGTATGCCATGGCGGCTGCGGCTTCCACGGTTTGCATCGGGATTTCGAGTTGCAACAGGATGATATCGGCCGCTTCGACCGCCTCGGCCGACCGTTTGAGGTCGTTCGGGGTGAGATGTGCGTTGGCTCCGGGTGCGACGACGATGCAGTTCTCAGCGTCGGTATCTACGGTAATCAGGGCCACGCCCGACGGGTTTTTCGTGTCGGAAAATACATACGAAGTGTCGATCCCTTCTTCATTGAACAATTGGTTGGCCTGGTGTCCGAAGATGTCGCTGCCTGTTTTGCAGATGAAGGAGACCCTTCCGCCCAGACGCGCCACTGTGACGGCCTGGTTGGCGCCTTTGCCGCCCGGGTTCATGAAGAAGGTGCCCCCGATGACCGTCTCGCCGGGAAGGGGTAAGTGTCCGGTGCAGATGACCATATCGGTGTTCGAACTGCCGATTACGAGAATTTTTGATTCTGACATGGTGTTTTTTCTGTGTGGCTGTTTATCCCGCCCTGCCGGTTCCTACAAACCGGCAGGGCGGGGTGGTGTTCAATCGGTATATCCGTCGTTTTGTTTGAGGTTCGTGTTGGTCTTGCGGATGTTGGCCGGAATAGGGTAAAGTTTCGTGTATGCCGGGCTGACGGCCGGTTTCAGGTCGCGTGCTTCGCTCCACTTGCCGAACCGGATCATATCCTGGCGACGTAATCCTTCCCATGCAAATTCCCGGCCCCGTTCGTCGTAAATTTCATCGAGTGTCAGATCGGCGGCCTTGTAGTCTTCCAGCCCCGTGCGGCGGCGCACCTCGTTGAAAAGGGGAACGGCCAGGTCGGCATGCCCCTGGCGCACGAGCGCCTCGCCCTTCATCATCAGCACGTCGGCATAACGGTAGACCACATAGTCGTTGTCCATGCATTCGCCTTGCAGCCCGTTTGCATATTCGTATTTGGCCGAGCGGACGCCTTCGTTCGATTTTGCCGGGTTCGAGAAGTCGAACAGCGAGGTGATATGCGGCGTGTAGTCGAGCTGCTGCCCGTTTTGCATCAGGAGCGGATTGCCCGACATGTCGTACTGGGGGCCCGCGAGCCATTGCCTGCGCCGGATGTCTTTCGGATCGTACTTGTTATAGAAAGACTCGGTTGCGGCGAAGCCGTTCCAGCAAAAGTCGAGGATGCCGTAGGTCTGTTGCGAGAGGCTGTTGAGCGTCAGCTGGTGGAACCGGAAGACGTGCCACCAGTTTTGCGACGTATAAACTTTGTCATAGAGGATGACGAATATATTCTCCTTCGACGAGGTGTTGTCCACCTTGAAGTTCGAAAAGTAGTCGGGTTCTATCTCCAGTTGCCCGAAGCCGATCACCTGGTCGCAGGCAGCGATGGTTTCGTCCCATTTGGCCTCGCCGATCCACTCCTGCGCATTGATGTACAGTTTGGCGAGCGTGGTGTAAGCCATCGCCTTGGTTACGCGGCCGTAGTTCGAGGCGGTAGGCACGTCCTGCAACAGGCCGACGTTATCCTTGATCTGCTGTTCGATGAACGAGAAGAGGAACTTGCGATCCACCTGCCTGGGCAGGCTCGTGTCCGAGAAGTCGGTGGTGAAGGGAACATTGCCGAACAGATCCATGGCATTCAGATAGAACCATGCGCGCATGACCAGCACCTCGGCTACCAGGCTGGGTTTGGCCTCGAAATCGACCGACGACTGGTCGAACTCATAGAGTATCTGGTTGCAGAGCGAAATGCCGCCGAAAAGGAACTCCCAGATCGTTTGCAGATCCTGCATCTGCGAATTCCACGTGTGTGCGTGCATGTCGCGCCATACGCCGTCGTCGACCCACTGGTTTCCTTCGCGCAGGGGACTGACCGCCTCGTCCGTCGATACGGAAATCGTGCCCCAGATACAGCGGTAGCAGGTATAGCGTACCAGATAAGCGTAAATACGCCCGGCGCTCATCAGGAATTCTTCTTCGTTGTTGAAGAATTCGTCGGACGGGATCGAGGAGTAGGGATTCTCTTCCAGGTCGGTGCAGGAACTCAGTATTGCACTTAGCAGGAATATCGTGGACAGGATTGATACTATCTTTTTCATAATAGGTTCGTTTGTTGGTCGGATGATTTAGAATGCGATGGCTGCTCCGAGAACGAATGTACGCGTACGGGGGTAGAAATCATACCAGTCGATGCCGGGTTGCAGGCCCGAGATGCTGACTTCGGGGTCGATGCCCTTGTAGCCGGTGATGGTAAAGAGGTTCTGTGCCGTGACATAGCAGCGCAGCTTGGAGATGACCTTCGATTTGAGCTTGAAATCGTAACTCAGCGTGATGTTGTCGAGTTTGAGATAGGAACCGTCCTCCACGAACCGCGACGAATAGTATGCGCCGTCCTTGTAGTTGGCATGGTCGAGTGTCGAGCGCAGGATATTGCGGGTGCCGAAGTACCCGAACCCTTCGTAATAGACACGGCTCTGGTTCAGGACGTCGTTGCCGATGGAACTGCGCAGCAGGAAGCTCAGGCTCCACTGTTTGTAGCTGAAGGTATTCTGCAGCGAAAGCAGCACGTCGGGATATGCGTTGCCGATAACCTGGTAATCCGCTTCGGTAATGCCCTCTACACCGTCGAGGTCTTCGTAGATGGCACCGCCGTTATCGTTGAATCCCACAAATTTCGGGCCCCAGAAGTTGCCCAGCGAGCCGCCTTCGACGATGCGCATGGTATACATTTTCAGGTCGTCGGGGAAGTAGCCGGTCTGGATCTGTACCATTTCGTAATCCTCGTTGGAGAATTTGACCAGGTTATTCTTGTTGTGGCTTATCGTCGCCGCGAGGTTCCAGCTGAAATTCTTGCGTGAAATCGGCGTGGCGTTGACCGTCACTTCGATACCTTTGTTGTCGATCGTGCCGACGTTGGCGAATTTCGAAGGGTAGAGGTTGGGCGGTACGGGTACGGTATAGGTGTAGAGCAGATCCTTGGTGCGGCGGTTGTAGTAGTCGACCGTGACGTTGAGCCGGTTGTCGAGCACGCTCATGTCGAGCCCGACGTTGAACTCTTTTTTCTTCTCCCATCGCAGGTCGGGGTTGGGATTGCTGCCGGGTTCATAGGTGCTGATCCACTTTTTGTTGTAATAGAAATTCGACGAACCCTTGCGCAGGATCGACAACGAACGGTAGTTGCCGATTTCCTGGTTGCCCGTGATGCCGAAGCCGGCGCGCAGCTTGAGCTCGTTGAGCCATTTGGCGTCCTTCAGCCACGGTTCGCGCGATATGCGCCAGCCGAGGCTCACGGCCGGGAAGGTTCCCCATTTGTGGTTGTCGCCGAAACGCGATGAACCTTCATAGCGCACCGATGCCGAGAAGAGGTATTTTTCCTTGTAATTATACATCACGCGGCCGAAGAAGGCGATGAGCCGGTTGTCTTCCTTGCTGCTGCCCATCGAGGCGAGCCCTTCCTTGAGCGCCCCGCCGCTGCCGATGTTGTGGAACCCGAAGATGTCAGTATCGAACTTGTAGTTCATCTGGTCGTAGCTTTCCGAACTTTCCTCGCTGAACGAGTAACCGGCGATGGCTTGCAGTTTGTGGTCGCCGAACGTGCCCGAATAATCGATCGTCGCTTCGAGCATCTTGTTCTTGTAGTGGTCGTTGTAAGTTTCCGCCGTCCCGTTGTTGCCGATATTTACCGGGTAATAGCGGCCGTAATAGTGCCCATAGCGTTCCGACCGCTCGATGATGGCGCCCATGGCACTGATTTTCAGGCCGTCTATGATGCGCAGCGAAGCATTGACGCTGCCCGAGAACTCTTTGCGGATGCCTTCGTCGTCACGTTGTTCGAGCATCGCCACGGGGTTGTGGTAGTCGATTCCCGGCGAGAAGAAGTATTTGCCGTACTGGGGGTTGTTGCCGCTGGTTTCGTAAATGGGTTCGGTCGGGTTGCGCAATACGGCCTGCCGCATGATGAACTTGTCGGCATAGGAGCCTTTTCCGGTGGTGTACGCAAAATTATAATCCACTTTCAGCCGATCCCGGATGAGCGACTGGCTCACGTTCAGACGTCCGCGGAGTTTCTCGTTCCCGGTTTTTTTCACCAGCCCGATGTCGTTGGTGTAGGAGACGCTGGCGCGGTAGTTGAGTTTTGCGGAGCCGCCCGATGAGGATACGTTATAATTTTGGCTTACAGGGTGTTTGCGCGTGACGGCGTCGAACCAGTCCGTCGATCCGCCGAAATCGTACGATGACGCTTTGTCGGGGAAATATTGCCGGATCGTGTTGCGGTATTCGCTTGCCGACATCACGTCGGGTTTTTTGTCCACGCTTTGCATGGCGACATAAGCCGAGAATTCGATGCGGTTCTCCCCCGCATGGGCTTTTTTCGTCGTCACCAGAATCACACCGTTCGTACCCCGGGTGCCGTAGATCGCAGCGGCCGAACCGTCTTTCAGCACGTCGATCGAGGCGATGTCGTCAGGGCTGACGTTCGACAGGTCGCCGCCCACGACGCCGTCGATGACTACCAGCGGCGAAGCGCCGCCGGCCATCGTCGTCATGCCCCGCAACTGGATTTCAAAGTCGCCGTTGGGGTCTCCGCCGTCGGCGCGTACGATATTCAGGCCTGCAACCTGTCCCTGGAGCAGTTGCAGCGGATTGGTGATGTTCCCTTGTTTGAAATCATCGCTCTTGAGGGAGGAGACCGAGCCGGTCAGCTCTTTTTTCGTGGTGGTACCGTACCCGATCACGACTACGTTGTCCATCGTCGTGACTGACTCGGTGAGCTGCACATCGAGCGTTGTTTTCGTTCCTGCCGGAAGTTCCGTGTTCCGGTAGCCGATGAATGAGAATTCGAGGACGGCATTTTCCGCATTTTGCAGACGCAGCGTATAGCTGCCGTCGGCAGTGGTGCTGACACCGTTGGTCGTACCTTTCTCGACGACCGTTACGCCCATCAGCGGTTTGCCCGTGTCGTCGGTTACCCGGCCGGAGATCCGGCGGGTGTCGTTTTGTTGCAAGGTGTCGTAATCTCCGGTACCGGCTGCATGCGTGACGGCCGGCAGCGTACCGAGCAGCGCGGCCAGACAACAGGTGCGCAGCATGTGCTTTCGTAGAATTAGGGTCATAGTTTTACAGGTTTAGTTGGTTAGACTGGTGGTGGGATGGCTTTGCCCCGAGGCATTAGGTTACATGGTTATTCGTATTTTGGGTTAATGTAATGGTTGATATGTACGTTTGTCGCCTTATTTGCGGATCGTTTGGCGTATTTGTCCGGCCGTTTGTTATACAAATATAAGTTTAATAGTTCTGATGGGGAGGCGTATTTTTACTTGAATTATGATAAACCCAAATTGATTTATTAAAAATAATATATATTGTAACTCGTGATATAAAATATTGTATATTATAGATATAGATGTATTATTTCGTATATTGGCATATGTTTTATCCGGTTATTTTCAAATGATTTTATCTGAAATGAATGTTTATAGGGATCTGTGGCTGTAATAAATGCTGCGGGGGGCTGCCAGATAGGGTGGAAATGCCGGTCTTGCGTGCATTTAGTGCTGAAACGACCTCTTTGGGATTATCCGGATATCTGCGAAATTGTCCGGGAATATTTCTTTATAACCCGGATCTTTCATAAGGAATTTCCGGGATTTCATCTCCTGCAAATAATTCCTATCTTTGTATAACAAATATGCAACTGAATATTTACCATCAATATTAGTTGCGGCTGTTTGTCGGCTCA